>WLWD01003257.1_pt1 | contig 75800 bp, 44 predicted proteins | sample 6712731 | NCBI WGS metagenome assembly WLWD01 (sample SAMN12718690, study PRJNA576275) | sponge metagenome | isolation source: marine sponge | host: Mycale hentscheli | place: New Zealand: South Island, Marlborough, Capsize Point | collected 2014-11-01
TAGAGGGTGACAATATAGAGAAGGCAGTGCAGGGAGAGGATATAAGGTTGGGTTCAAGGGATCAGGTTTCTGAGTCGGAACCGGCTGTTGAGTTGAATTGCTTGGATGAGGTTGAGGAAGAAGGTGTATTGGACTTGGAAGCTGTGCCGAGGCAGATAGCGGAAAAGGATGTTGTTGATTTGGGGTACCCTGTGTATAGTGATGGCAGGGGTCTTTCTCTTCTCAAAAAAGAAACCATAGAAGACACTACCTTAAAATATTGTAGACAGTTAGGAGAAACAAGAAGCATGGGTTATTCTTGGAAAAATGGTATACTTTTTCATCGTCAGTGCGATGAATTGTTGGGTGCAAGAGAGAGAATGGTACTTCCCAAGCCAAGACGGGAGTATGTTTTAAAGATAGCCCATGACCAATCTGGTCATTTTGGAGCCAAGAAAGTGAGAGAACTTCTTAATTACAGATTCACATGGCCAGGTTTGAGCACTGATGTTGATAATTATATCAAATCTTGTGATAGCTGCTTGAGGTATAACAAGGCAGGCAACAGAATAGTGCGGATGGTTGAGAGACCTGTGATTACTGAGCCCTTCGAAATGATTGCAGTAGACATAGTAGGCCCTTTACCTAAAGGAAAGGGTGGTGCAAAGTACCTGTTGACTATGATATGTCTGGCCAGTCGCTGGCCTGAGGCTCTGCCCCTCCGTACCATGACGGCTACTGAGGTTGCAGAAGGTCTTGTGGGAATCTTTGCTAAAACAGGATTGCCTACTCGCCTCCTCACAGATCAAGGAAAGTCCTTTATGAGCAGAGTGTGCAAACGCATGTGTGAATTGCTAGGGGTTGACTTAATTCACACGTCCCCCTACCGACCACAGACGAATGGAGCGGTTGAGAGGTTTCATGGGACCTTAAAACCAATATTAGCTGAGGCTGGTGAGGATGGTATTGATTGGGTGTCGTTCTTACCCATGGCATTGTTTGCGGTGAGACAGACAGTTAATCGGGATGTGGGATTCTCCCCCCATGAAATTGTTTTTGGGCGACATATGAGAGGTCCCTTAGACATACTCTTTGCGGGTTGGGCTGAGGATGCCTACAGTGAAGTTGATGTGAGTACCTGGGTTAACTCTTTGCAAAGCCGTCTCCTTACCCTGCGTGAATGTGCGCACTCCATAGCGGAGGTTAGCGCAGGGAGGAGATTGGAAGCATTCAACAAGAACAAGTCCCTGAGAGAACTGAGTGTTGGCCAACAAGTTCTTCTTAAGATTCCTGGATTACGTGGATCTCTAGAAACTTCATGGGAAGGTCCCTTTGTTGTTAAGGAGAAGGTGTCTAGAGTAAATTATCGTATTACTAATTTGGATGGGAAGAAGGCTAGAGTAGTACATATTAACAATTGTAAGGTGTATACGCCCAGACAAGCTAAGGTTGCTTCTGTGTGTGTAGTTGCGGAAGAGGATCATGAAATGAGTAAGAAGAAGTGTGTTTTGATGGATGAAGTATGTGATGATTTTGATGCGTCAGCTCTAGATGTTTTACTTCATAAGTATAATGATTTGTTTAATGAATCTCCTGGCTTGTGTTCAGTTGGTGAATGTAAGATAGAGATACAGCCTGGGAGTGAGGTAGTCAACTTGCCTCCTCATCGAGTACCTATGCACCTGAAAGAGGCTGTCAACAAGGAAGTCAAGACTTTAGAGGAGAAGGGTATAATAGTTCAGAGTTCAGCTGAGTGGAGTAGCCCGGTAGTTCCAGTAAAGAAACCTAATGGAAGTATTCGGCTTTGTATTGACTTTCGTGCCCTTAATGAGATTACCCCTCTGCGCAGGTACTATTTGTCGACACTCACTGACATTCTAGACTGTGCTGGTAACAGTCGGGTCCTTTCCAAATTAGATCTTACTGCTGGATTTCACCAAATTGTTATGGAGGAAAGTAGCTCTGACCTAACTACTTTTGTGTGTCCTATGGGAAAGTACAAGTTTTTAAGAATGCCGTTCGGGCTTAAAAACGCCCCAGCTGTGTTTCAAGAAATTGTGGAAAATGTGTTACAACCTGTTCAAAAGAATGTTACGAATTACATAGATAATGTGTTGGTGTACAGTGGGTCATGGCAGGAGCATCTGGTTCACTTGGAGCATGTGTTTGAGTGTTTGTATAGTGCAGGTCTAAAGGCTAAGAGGGAGAAATGTGAATTTGGCCGAAAATATATGATGTTCTTAGGACACAGAATTGGTTGTGGGAAATTAGCCATCCCTGAACATCGTGTTACGGCCCTAAGACAGTATCCTCAACCCAGAACTAAGAAACAGTTGAGAGCATTTTTGGGTTCTGTAGGGTATTACAGACAGTTTGTGGTTGACTTTTGTAAGTGGTCCAGCTGACTAACGCCTGCTACTTCTCTGGCAGCTCCACAGGTGGTCTCCTGGACACGGGAAATGGAAGCTGCTTTTGAGCAACTTCGTGTAAGTTTATGTGATAATGTCATTTTAAATGTGCCGTGTGTTTCTGATATGTTTGTGTTGTACACTGATGCTTCAGGATGGGGTCTCGGAGCTTGCCTACATGTATTGAGGGATCAGAAGGATCTACCAGTCGCATTCTATAGTCGACAACTGCAAGGTGCAGAGCACTGTTACTCTATTACAGAGTTGGAAACACTTGCCATTATAGCTGCAGTTGATCATTTCGAGTTTTATTTGTATGGAGCTCCTGTTACCATTGTGACAGACCATCAGGCATGCGTGTCCCTCCTCACGAGCAAGCAGTTAAATCGTCGACTTCGCCGATTTGCTCTCAAACTGAAAGCTAGAGATGTTCGTATTGTGTTTCGACCAGGCCACCTCAACAATAATGCAGATGGGCTGAGTCGTCAGGGTGAGATGGACGATAACGACAGTCAACCTGCACAGTCGGAGGGTGTCTCCTTGATGTCTCAGATGACACCTGCAGGTGCTATCTTGGCGGGGGGAGATGTGGAACCGCCCTCCTCCTGAAAGTAAAGATCGTCAACGCACAAGTTGTCATGTCATGAATATTATTTGTATTTATGTTGTAGGTGTGGTCATGAACTGTCTGAGCATGCTCAGCCTGAACTATATATACTTGTTACCTCACGTGTATCATCAGTCTGTACCTCGTGAGTGTTGTGTGTGTGTCCCCTTACTCTCAGTTTCTTCGTTATTGACTTAAGACTTTATTCCGGAGATTCTGTTACCTTGGGGCGCATCGCGGTTGCCTACCGAGTAGACTCTGGTGGCGGCGACTATCTATCTACTGAGTGCGTGAGGATAAACCCCCTTACTGTTACCCGACGCATTCATCTCTCTTCTTTATTGGCAGCAGCAAGACCACGCACCACATGTACTAACCCATAACTTTAGTTGTACCCCACTACTGTAATATTCTTGTTTATGCAAGCTAAAGGTTAATGAAGGACAACGTAGTTCAAGGAATTTTTTTATTCTAGCCATGAGATTGACTATAATAAAAACCAGTTTGATACAAAAATACTGTTAATGTTGTTTAGTTATATTAGCTCATTATAGCAAAATATTTAATAATTATTTGTGTTGTAGAAATTGCAAGATGATGCAATTGATTACTGCGTGTATGATTTATTATAAATAATTGTGTTCACAATAATAAAACAATTTCACACTGATAAAAAACACAATCATTTGGTTCTGTAATATATAATGAACAATCTACAAAACACAGGAAAACATTTTTAAAGTTTGACTGCTTCATAAGCAATACATTTTGTCATGATTACATTAGTACTGTAGCAGGTATTATGTTGATATTCTTGCACTGGATTATTATTTTGTACAACTCTGTTTTGGTTAACAGTTTCATAAACATGTTCTGGAGACTTTAAATTCTTTTTAGTATAATATACTGAAAATAAAAATGACAAGCACATGATATAATTAATACAAAATAATGAAATCAAATAAGGAGTAGTAGTGTAGAGTTAAAGTACATTATTGTTATATACAATATTTTAGTAAAGCTACAATAGTTTAGGGTGTAATTGAGGGTTCAACTTATTCATTTTTTGCAAGTATTTTTAAATCTAACTATATTTTAAACTTTATAAGAAATTAAGGAGTATATGATGCTATTAATGTTGTGTTTTTTTTAATAATTACATCAGTAATAAATAATACTATACCTATGCTCATAAGGATTTTTCTTGGGATATACATAATCTATTTTTGAACAAGATTTTAAACAAATATATGTGTATATTTTTATAACATATTCATGAAGATAAAGAAAGAACTTGTATTTCTATAATTATATACCTTTTTACTATGATTTGTTTACATTAAAAAACCATGCCATTGAATTTTATTGTTTGGACAATGAACAAAATTACAATTACAATGTACTAAATGTTGCATTGTATATACATTGAGAACTATAAATTTATGGCGTGTTGCTCAGGCACTTATTTATTTATATAGATTTATTGAATTCAAATATAATTAGCAATCGTATATTAACATCTCACTCGTATATTAACATCTCACTCGCATATGTATGATTAGTGCATGTAAAATTGAAAGTATAGATCGTAATAGTGAATTATTGTAACATGAGTAGATCCTATTAAAATTACTAGGAGTGGATTGTCTGTCAGTTTCTCACGATAGTGTTCAAGATACCCAATCTATAAGAAGAAGAGTTACATATTATGGTAAAATAATATAAGCCTAAAGATTTCAGCTTTCAAATCTCGAAACCCCAATCTTGGTTGAAATTAAGAAAGTAAAAAAATCTTAAAAAATCACTTTTGAAAAATAACATTTTTAATTGTGTCTTCATATTTTCAACGAGTCAGGCTAGAGCAAAGTTGGTAACTCATACTGGGCTAATAATATGATGAACTTGCCAAAGTGCACTCCAAACAGAGTGAGCCACAAGAATTTTTTTCTTTTCTAAAGGTGCCGGTATTTCCCATGTTTCTATTGCCGCCATGTTTTAGGTTTATCTACACCAATTGAAACTAAAATATCATCTTGTAATCATAAAAATGATTATATTGTGGGTGTTTGCAACTGGAAGCTGGTTTAACTATTAAAGTTCAATTCATAGGTTTAGATCAGCAATAACTCTATTTTTTACACTGACATAGATAATTACTGTATATCTGGTTTTGTATCACTGAGATTAAAATCTACAGGAAGTCTAGCCAAAAAGTATAGAAACAAGTAGCAAAAAGACATGAATGTACAGTTGAGGGTTTAGGATTGCCCAACAAAGAATGGATACAAGAATATCTCTAAAAAGAATAGTAACAAGAAACCTCTCTTACCCCATGTGATTATAGCACATTCCTAAATCACTGTCTTGTTCAATGTATCATGTAGAAAAGTGGAGCAATAGTCTTTTACATTTTTAGAGAAGGATCGTTACCATACTATTTGGAACTTCGCTACTCTCCCCTAAGTTGCCAATTTTTTTTATATTTTTGAATGTTACATAACTAGCATAAGTTTCGACTACTTGCTAAACTTGTTTTCAGGGGTCAGCACAATATAAACAGCAAGATAACTGGAAGGATCGAGCAAAGATGAAGAATACCATTTAGAGACATCATGAGAATGTTTCTGACATTTACTGAACATGCTTCATATAAACATCACCTCAATAGCCCAGAGTTATAGAAAGAGCTACTTAAGAATTAAGATCACTATGTTGCTTATTAGTCAACCTTCAGGATATATTATGACAGTAAGCATGTCATCTGGTTATGTCCCTGTTCATATGTTAACCACGAAATTTTATTCTTATTGACTCTTAAGTTTGACAAAAAGTTATAAGATAAAGTTAATTATAATTACATGGACTGTTAATACAAAGAAATACTGCTTCTGTAATAATTATTTAATTGTAGGCTTAATTACTGTATTATTCTCCATTTAATACAGCAAATAATGAGAGTAAAACAAGGACCAGATACACTTAAAACTGGAGTGAATTATGTTGAAAATATTTCATTCTTTGTTTTATGCTGCTAGTGAACATTCACTGTATTAAACAAGAACATGTAACTGTTTATTAGACCAGTACCCCATTCCTCATTCAATAATCATCTCCCTAAACCCTATTATTAAAGTTTTTCCTCTATAGTAGTTGTTAAACAGGAAGAATGGATGACAGATGATTTATTTCCAGTCATTCTGTCAGTCCATATATGAAAATCGGGCAACTGACCTGATGATGTGGCTCTCTTTTAAGAATGATTATAAATATTATTTTTCTAAGAATGGTCATGTATCTTACTGTATAATTTGCAGAATAATAGTATTATAATTATGAGTTAAATAACTTACTTTTGTAAATTGTTATGGCAATAAGAGCCGAAGAAATTATGATAAATATGAAAATTAGAAATGCAACTACAATGATAGCTGTCCACCAAATTGGAGTACCATGATGACCTACACAATATTATTATTAAAAATTATGAGTTATCAACTACAGTCTATAATGTTGCCGATAAAATTATTATATTTACTACTCTGTAACTGCCAGCATGTACCTTTTGAACTTTAATTTGTAGTTAAATGAATACATGCATTCTCAATGCAACCATTCAATATTATTCTATTATACTTTATTATAGTTTAATCACAAGACAAACTTGTGAATACACAGAAAGCACTAAATAAAATTCAAGTATTAAAAAATGTAATATAAGCTAACTGGGAATATTTAATATCTTCTGAAATGGAGGTTGATGATAGACCCCAAAGTTTGCTTCAGACTCCAAAAAGCTTTTTTAACTACTAACCTCGCTTTCATGATATACAAGAATTATTTGATTTTATTTAAGTTGATGGATTCTTTGCACAGCAAATTTGAATTAGCTAGAGGCCATGGATATCTTGGATAATTAGCTGTGTGTAAATTATTTACTACACAACAGTATTATTTTTTCTTACTTAACATCTATTGTAAGTCAAGTATTGTGTTGATATATCCAGTAAATAAGTGTATATGTGTGTTTAAAAAGTTTTGTGTGTTACTAAGAAATCTTTTTGTCTTTCAAGTCAAAGTTGCAGACAGTGTGACTACTATATCCTCTACAATAAGAAAACTCACTTGTGTTTTAGTTGCTCAGTTCATTTTGCTGAGCTATTGGTCATCAAAATGAAGAAAGTAATGTTTTTTTTTAATTTGTTAGCAAAAATTAATGTTTAATGGCTACATTATTTAGAAATGAATGGACTAAAATAATGTCTTCTGAAACAAGATGAAATAAATTTAGATGTTTGTTTTTGCATACAGATAATTAAAGGCCATAATCAACTTTTATCAGATTTAAAGTTTTTATTTCTTTTCTACCTTGTTGTTTAAATTGCTTGGTACCACATCACTAACCTTTTTTAAAGGCGCTATAAATTCATTTAGTATAGTAATACCAGAACCTGAAAACTTGAGGTATGAATTGTTTGCAAGGATTAATGATCATCCACTGTATACTACTTTTATACATCTTCTGACATTTTACTGAATTACTAAATAGAAAGTAGAGAATTATTTTTAAGTAAAGCATGTTATATATTAATATTGTAGTTCATGTAATTTCTAGGTGGGCTCACTCAACATTATGTGCTTAAACAATGATATGTATGTCATTTAATGTACGGTATGGTACCTTTCCTTCCTACAATTATGGTGTTGTGGGCTTGACCCCAGTTACAGTAAGCAAGTCTTAGTGAGTTTCAAAACTGCTTGTTGTCAAAATAACTTATTCCATACTTGCTTGCAAAAAATACACTTTAGTTATCCTGAATGACAAGAAACTGAAGTATCTTTAAGTAAAAAACCCCATAGTTATAAAAATGCTGTTGTTCATGTTATCTATAACAGAAATAAAAGAAATATAAGTGGTCCATTTCAGATTCGTACCAACTTTCCAGTCTGGCACATTCATACCATTAAAACAGGCATGTTGGAATGCTTTTTATGATTTTTTTCCATATGTTTTCCCTATCCATGACATACTCTATAAAAGTTACACACATAGGTCTTTATTTATGAATAATTCGTTCATTGAACTGAAATGGGAGAGAATATTCCTTGACAGTAGTTAATTTTAATGAACCACCATAAATCATGCTAAGAAGAAAGGCAGAAAAGCAGGAAAATGCAAAGGTTAAGAAAAATTGAAGCAGGTGAGAAATGCTGACTTATGTAAGTACTTAAATGAAAATATATATAATAATATGAAGAAGAAGGAGATGGAGAGATTGACAAATGTGAAGGAGGAAATTCATAATTAAAGAGGGAAATAAGAAAAAAATGAGAAGTTTCAGGAAAACAGCAGAAGAGGGAAACCATGGATAAAAACACTCCATTCCTATTTTGCAAAAGGTATCACATCAAGCAATACATTGTAGCAGAGTACTTGCTAGTTATTCTGTTTTGCTAGTGTGATACTACAACCATCACCTTCAACAAAATGTTCATCTATACCTACATCTAAATCAAGCACTAAGTGAAACCAAAAATATAATATTTTACGATTTCATGAAGTTTCTGAGATGAAATTCTTAGTGTTCACAAATATCTCATTAATTGTGTAATATATTAGATTTTAAGCAACCCTCTGCCAACATGGTCGTACATTTAGGTAGCACAAACACAGATTATGAAGTACACTTTTTATTTCCATACCTCAGTGGAGTTATTAATAGGTTCCACATTTCATATAATTATACATGTAGGGGTTGTAAGTCCCTTTCAATTCGAAGGACCATCTAGGCAAAGCCGTAGGATGCAGCATACACTGATGCCCTATTCTTAGAAGAACCAGACACCCATACACACACAACTTAAAAGTGCACTATTAATCACTTTACCAATAATAATAAAAAAGAGATAGACTGAGGAAAGAGGCCTCAGGCCTTTTCATATGGAATGACAGTCTTAGTGAGCATGCTCACCAAGCAGGATGTAATGTATGAATATGATTAGGTTCATGCAGGAATAATGTCACTAAGTATCAGAAGGTGATATCATGGCGTTGTCTGGTGTAGACCCAAACAATGCATACATACTTTTAATAGCAGCATTTATTGAGTTACTTTGCTGCTTTACTTGCTTCCATAATATTTGTGGCAATAAAGTATGTATTATTCCCAAAGGCTGCAATTCTTCAGCTACATTGTGTATGCAAAATATTGACTTACCATTTTTGTCTTTATCATTGTTCATTGTAAGAATTTGATTTTCAATAGTTTCTCTGCTCGTACTCCAATCTAATTAAGGTGTGTACAATTCTTAATCTTCATCAGTGACAATTAAAATTACTTACCTACTCTGTTTAATGTTGTAAATAGCATTACTTTAGTTGTTGAAGTACTGTAATCTAGCAACATTATAATGATGGATACTAAATTAAAACCTTAAGCAATGTAAATATTTTTTTAGGAGAAAATACTTCATCAAAAGATCTATTAGCCCAACAGTGTGAATTTTATCTTGACTTTTCAACATGTGTTTTAATGATGTATCCTGGAGTCCAAGTTTTATTCGATGTCTTTTTGTTTAGCATACAGAATTCACAGAATTAAGCAATAACTTAGAAGGCACTATAAAGAGTAAATCTTAAGTATATCAAATTTGGAACAAAAAATGTAAAATGATAAGTTTACAGAAAAAACAGTTCACTGGGATAAAATAACATTTAAAAAAGTGAAAAGTGATTATTGATTTTGTTGACAACACATTGGTGAAGACATATGTGGGTAGAGGGCATGTGTTCAAGTTTTCAAATGCAATTAATTATAAGTTGAGTAAATAAGGCTAATAATGACTTTTTTCCAAATCCATAACTATTTTTTCTTTATTACTAGCATAATAATAATTCTGAGTGAGAATAAATAAGTGAAAGATTACTATAATCAGAATTATAATAATATTTTGGCAAACATATAGTTTCTTGGACATGATGGCTTGAGAATAATACTATATTAGAAAAAATCTACCAATCTTTGTTAGATAACATGTGTTACATAAGTGTGAAGGTAGCAACACATCTAAATAGTGTTTGAGTAAAGAATATTAAATAAAAATTTATATATTATTATCAGAAATGTAGCCAGGGAGGATTCAGTCGAACCAACCCCAGAAAATTAATAAAGAAAATAAATTTAAAGATGCCCAATTTTCACCAGGTATGCAGTAAAGTATCGTTGACTATTTCTTGCAGAAATACTAGGACTTTTATTTCTTGAAGAAATACTAGGACTTCGGCTGTGAGATGCTTGGTCTAAAACAGTTTACAAGGGCGGAAATGAAGTTAGTTTTAGTACCTATGTTAAGGGTTTATTTAAAGCTTGTGAGATAGTAGCAGGACAGGCCAGTTTGTATGCAATCAATTAGTAGGCTCAACATCCTTTATGTAAATTTGCTCAAATAATGTTTTATAGATTTTACAGACAATTTTTTTAAAAGGCCTGTAGTATTTGATCCCCTGTGCCAATTTTGACCAATCAATATACTTCAGTATTAGTGTTTGTCTTCATAAGGAAATGATATTGTTGTTGTTTCACATAAATCCAGCTGTCACCTCATCATTGATTTCAGATGGCTACACAAAAAGTTTCATATCTCTAAAATGCTTTAGATAATTTTTAAAATACACAGATAATTCTGGGTCATGATTTTTTCAATTAAATAAAAGTAGACCAATCTTAAAAACCAGGTGTAGGGTGTAGTATTCCTATCACGGTAGGCACTATTTGTAAAAGTGCCCCTGCTTATTAACCCGAATGTCGAGGCTACCCAGCACTAACTGGACACAACAGATGGGCTGGTTAACAGAACTACGAAGCGTGAGCAACATTGCCAGAAAGAAACAGGAGCTTAACAGAAGCTCTTAAAGGAATGGGTTCGCTTAAACCCTCATCTTCTACAGTAATTTGATTTGGGCTAAGTCCGTCTTCTTAAAGGAATCCCCCTATCAGAAATCCTTGCTATGCCCCTGTATATATACATATAATGGTCTGTTGAAAAAAACAAATTTTTCTACTCAACCAAACATCTTTGACCCACCTATAAAATAGAAGACAATTTATAGGTAGTAAACAGGACAAATTCTCACAATTAATAAGTTTTAACAAAATTTTGTTTTATCCATCATTTGTATGTATATTTGACTGTGTGCTTGTTAGCTTCAAAATGTAGAAAAATATAGAATTATTCTCACAGAAATATGTGACAGTACTTAGGAAAAGGGGTCCAATTGCATAAAATTAAAAATGTATAGTATGGTCTGAACACGAACAAAATTATTTTTTCAACTTTTTCACTATTTTTTGGCCCACTAGTGCCTCCTAACCTTTAGCTACACTGACACTAATTTTGAGTAGCTCAAACCTTTGATTAATGTCGAATCCTCCCTTTAAACACAGCCACCTTTTCTCCCTTTTTTTTTTTTTTTTTCTTTTTTTTTTTTTTTCTTTAACCTTGTGTGCGTTCACCACGTGGCAATTGGGTAGGATCTACCGCCACATTGCCGTAAACGGTGTCCCCTACACGCCGCCAATGAGCTGCTTGGGGCCCCAACCCCTCACTAGGATCCCCAGTAAGCTGCTTGGGGCCCCAACCCCTCACTAGGATCCCCAGTAAGCCCCCACCCCTCACTAGGATCCCCAGCAATTGAAAACCGAGGGTGAGTTTAATTTGTTTTAATTGTGAGGTCTTGAGGCTGGAGTCTGCGACCAGGAAGCTCAACTGGGACTATTGTTGTGATCACTTTGGGAAAAATCAACAAGTTTCTTACTGGACACATATACTAGGTGATGATGAGGGCTTGTACTACTGCAACAAGAGAAGGCAACACATTATGAAAGTCCATCATGATATTATAATATTGTTTGTTTCATTGATGTAGCTAAAGAGATTCCTATTATTATTCATTGTGCACTTGTTAGGCTGGTTTACTCACTTTAAGACAAATTTAATCCTAAGCTTAGTTACAAACGAAGCCAATTGATCACTTTACTAAATTTCTAAATAAAATACAGTAAGCCAGATGACTGTATTGTTGTTGCCATCGCTTACAAATAACTATCAAACTGTTGGAAGCAGCACAAAAATGGCCTGCAAAACTATGTCAAAAACTCATCTAGTGCTACTTAAAAAAAAAAAAAAGCTGTTTGGTAACCTCACACAACGTAGGGATTGAACTGAGCAAGGCTTCCCCCACCAACTGAGTAAGCGCCCCATCTATTACTTATGGTGCTTCAGCAGAGCATCTCCATTTTTACAGCGTAAGTAAACGTCTTATGTAATCCTTAACACGAACTGCACGATAGATTACGGAATTCAAGAAATCAACGTTAACTCCGCCAGAAAATTGAATAAGAAGATTAATTGCAATTTTCTGAATTAACTGTGCTCTAGATGGTTAGATTGCTACACTTATATCTGCCTATAATTTCGGTATCAAAATACTCCAGAGGGAGTGCTTTACACATTGGTATGAATAACTCATTATTCAATTTTTACATTGGTCCCCTTTCCCAGTAATGTCACATATACCCCCACATTAATATTACTTACCAAAAATGGAGAAAATGGATGTATTTCCTCTGAAATTTGGTAGTGTTGCCGATACAGTAGGTGAAATAGCACAGCTGGGATCTGAAGTAGGTACTGCAAAATTGATTCATTATGGGATATTATGTTTAAGTTTGTCTAGCTAGTCTTCAATATAAAGTGACTATAACTTAAACTTATTATATGTGAACTTGTAAATAATAGTATTTTCTGACACCCTCAGCTTAGAGAATGTAAAGGGACCATAACAGCTTTTTCAGTGGGTTTAGTTTATAGTCAAGTTCTTTAATTAAAATTAGAAAATTAACAAGAAATGTTTCACTTAAAGTTATATAGAATACTATTAATAGCTAGTAACAAATTCTGTATTAGTACTATCGGCCAGGAATGAGCAAAGATATACACTGTTCAGGGAGCTCTGCCACAGGAAACTGTGGCCGTTTAATAATTCAGTATAATACCGCAGAACCTAGCAGAACCGCCCGCAACCCGCACCCCGCAAGCAATCTATTCACGCGTGGCCAGCTCCGAATTTCTACGCGGATCAATTAACTTTTGCGCCAAAAATATCTACCGGTTGATTAACCCTCTGCGTGCATGAACATGAGGCAGTGCTGCCAACCTCACGGATTTGTCCGTATTTTTACGGAAATTGCATCGAAAATACGAAGTACGGAAATTATAAGTATTTTATGGAATTGACCTATGCTCTAGAACTAGACTGGTAAAGGGTCATGCTGCCCCAGTTCCAGCGATTCTGCTGCTAAATGAGAGTTACAAGCAATGAAATAGTCATATTATTCATGAAAAGTATTCATTTGATTCATGCATAAACATTCATCAGCATCAATTTATTGGCAGTCAGTAATTTCTAATTCATATTTATTTGCTAGGAAAATAATACTGAAATGCACCTCAAAATACTGAAGTTTTGCCACTTGTACTGAAGGAGAAATTTTTAGGTTGGCAGCACTGATGAGGGTTGCAGTAGTCATCCTGTCATTCATTCATTCAATCTGTCACTCTGTCTGTCAACAGCGCCATCAAGGCACTGAAAGTGGCATCAAACAGCAGTATTTCACGAAGTAAGTTCGTTTAATATAGCAGAATTTTGATTTTGGACTTCATGTCAACTGAAAGTAATAAGTACAGTATGGCACAGTGGTGAGAGTGTCTGGCATAAGGTTCAAAGACATGGGTTCAATCCCGAGTTGAGACGATCTCTTTCTTTCTTCCTTTCTTTTTTCCTTTTTTTCCCTCCTGTATTCTTTTGTTTTCTCATTCGCTCCTGTACTGGTTTGTGAACCTCCCAACCATTTTACTTATCAATACCTTGCATTTTTCTTTTTCATTTATTCCTTTTTTTTCTTTCTTATTTTCCTTTTTTTCATTTCCTTCCATTCCTTCCTTTCATCATCTTTTTTTCTTTTCCTCTTTTTTCTTTTTTTCCCCCTCTTTTCCCTCTTTTTTACTCTTTGCCCCTCCTTTTTCCCCCTCTTTTTTCCCTTTTTTCCCTCTTTTTTTCTTCCTCTTTTCCTCTGTTTTTCTTCCTCTTTTAGTCTTCTTGTTATTCTCTTCTTTTCTTCCTCATTTTTTTTTCTTTTAAGCGCTGAGTATTTGCACCACTGGTATTCTAGATTGTCGGCAACTGTAGTTTCAAATTATAGACTGTACACTATTGATTGTGTATGCTATATTGCTAGTATATTATAAATTTTGTCATAATGTAGAATATTCAAGCACTACTATCAAAAGCTGATAATGTGATAGCTTCATTAGAAGTAAATGCCGTAATTGTTTACAGTGTCCCAATTGAATTAATACGATATTGTGGTTAGGCTCATCCACAAAGTGCATCAGAAACAATGGTAAGTTCAGCATGCTAAATTATTTTTCAATTTCTAAATCGTATGTAGGTCAGTGGATGAACAGATAGACATGTCAGAGAATAGACAGACAGAAAAACAAACATGACAGCCAAACAGACAGTTAGACCAGTTTGTAGAACCTCTTATCTAGCTTTTACATATCTGAATTTAGAATAATCATCTATACTAATTAACTTTACTACTGTGACTTATTTTCAGCTTTTTGGCTTATTCTGGGATAATGTGAAAGATATTTTTTGATGCATTTGCCTGGAGTTAAGCACATTGTTAAATGTGAATTGATATAATTATGAAGATGTGATCAACCTTTATCGGTTAGAAGACCTGACCAAGGAATATCCACTTTTTGTATCATTTATAGGAGAAAATGCCATTGATGAAGGCGGTGTCAGCAGAGATATGTTTTCAGCTTTTTGGAATGAGGCTTTTTCTCGATTATTTGAAGGTGCCACTCTACTCGTTCCACTCCTTCATGCTAGTACCGATATGGGCATCTTTCCTATTTTGGGCGGATAATTTCACATGGTTACCTAGCCACTGGAATTTTACCTGTACGTATTTCCCTCCTGTCACTTCTCCTGATCTTACTTGGACCTGGGATAGATGTACCTAAATATTTCCTTGTGAACTCTCTTTTGGATTATGTCAGTGTAAATGAACGTTATAAACTAAACTCTGCTCTTAATGTCAAAGGTTCCATGTTTAAACCAGAGATTAAGTCTGATGTGATATCTGTGCTGTGTCGATTAGGCTGCAGGGAAATGCCCACTCCAATGAATTTGCCCAAGTTAATAACACAAGTTGCCCAGTTTGAATTTTGTAGTAAGCCAGCTGGTGCCATTTCTATGATACACTCTGGGATTCCAGATTCTAACAAATCTTTTTGGAAAAAAATGGGAATCAATGGTATCAGTGGTGTTTATGAATCTCTCACTGTGAATAGTGAGAAGGTTTTGAAAACTCTTGAATGCTTAGGACAAGAAAATGTGGCAGAAGAGCAAATATTTTCGTATCTCACAACCATGATTGGAAATATGAGCATTAATGAATTGCGTAACTTTCTGAGGTTCACTACTGGGAGTTCTGTTTGTGTCGCTAAATCAATACTGGTGTCATTTGATGATATTAGAAGCCATCCTTTTGCTAGTACATGCGTGAAAAGTCTTATATTACCAGTTTTTTATCGGAATTATCATGAATTTTTTTTCTGAGTGGTCGTGTATACTTACAGATGTCAACAACAATTGGAATTGGAGCATGGACGATTTCTGAATTTAGAATTTTCAAAAACACAACCTACAAACGTGATCATGATCCATAACTAATTATCTTACTCATATGTAATTGTTTGCCTGCAAAATATTCAATATTTGATTTGCTAACCTAGGATTTTTAAAGTTATTTAAGATAGCTAATACTCAAGATGGTAGCGAGTGTCCCTCCTTGGGCCATCACCTTGTCGTGGTGGGGCTTGAGCGCACCAATTAGTGTTGTTTTGGTTAACTAAAACTAAAATCAATTTTAGTTAGACGAAAAACATTTTGGTTATACAACTAAAACTAAATTTCACATGGTATAAAAATAATTAGCTAAAACTAAAACTAAAAGTCATGCAGTTTGTAATAACTAATACTAAAACTAAAGTTACAGTTGGCGAAAAACTATAACAAAGTAAACAATAACCAAAATTATTGAACACTATGAATGAAGAAGCTTAGCACAACTTTTGTAGATTCCAGCAGGTGGACCTACATATAACTATAAACCACACATAAAAGGTCAGAAAATATAGACTAAAATCTGTATAATTACATATAACCGAACTAAAATTAAAGTTGCTCTCGGTATATTTAAATAACCCAAACTAAAATTAAAATTTCAAAAAACCAAAACTAAAACTAGAATTGATGTCTGCACTTTTGATTAACCAAAACTAAAACTAAAATTGAAGCCATTTTAGTTGAAAAACTATAAAACTAAAATGTAAATGTTAAACCAAAACAACACTAGCACCAATGAACCTCTGAGCTATGTCACCTGGAATCTAGTATTCCTGGTGGGGTGAATAGGTTTGATGGGGAGGTTCAACACTGCTGACCACATACATATAGCTACCTGTCATGTCCTGTCTTTCCACAGCACATCACTGGCACCAAGCATACCATATTGAGCTCCACACAGGATGACGTAAACTCGAGACTATATGGACTTTTTACCAATACCTGTGCGAGCCTTTCTGGTTAGCCAGTAACCAGTAGCTATTGAGTTGCAGGATAGACATCCCCACTCTATTGCAGATGGAAACCTGGGAGGCCTCCGTAGCTGAAACAGAGTGGAAATGTGTCCAAGTGACACTATCAGATGATGCCCTGAACTTGCACCCACCTACTCTAGTGCATGGTTAGATCATGCTTAGTAGGTTTCATGGCCACATGTGCCTTCATACAGTGAGATTCTGTACATAAATGTGGTCTTGCAAACTACAATAATCTAGCTAACACCACATCTGTGACCATATTTTTAGCTAGCTATTTATGCTCTCATTTTTAACTGTGATCAGAGTTCCTCCAGACTTAACCATTCACTACAAGTAACCATGGGCAACTAGGATTTGCTTATAAGCTGGTTTACCAATTTAGCGAACCATATACAGTGCATCCAGCTTAAGAGTGAAAAACTCATAATTTAGAAGTTACTAAGTACACCATATTTTCAGAAGTAGCTATTTATGGTGCATGTCTCAAATTTGACATTTTCCGTGTGTATGTCATACTAAGCTACCCTGGTAATGGATACCTGAACCAAGTGATTTTTAACAGTGAATTTAGAATTGATTAAGAAGAAAAAAGGGCATTAGCTATATTACGAGTTTTCCACTCTCTAAGCTGGAAGCACTGTAAAACTTGAATAGCTGGCATCAAACAAGTTTTGCATAATTACAACTTTGGAAATGAAACATCTAAGTGATGCATAAAATGAAATTGATGTTAAGCATTTAATATGCATGATCAGTTGATCACAAATGGTTAAAAAAAAACAAAGTCTGCTCATAAAGATCAATACTATACTCATCTGATGGTGCTAATGGATCTATAGTTCGCTGCAGCTGAGCAAAAGAAACTTCGCTGAGTTCAAAAGACATTTCTGGGACAGTCACGGTGCCTTCAATGACTGGTACTGGCCCATCATTATCAACACCATAGTTCAGGTCAACATCTTCAAAAAAATCAAATGCTGTAAGTCCTGAATGTCGGAGAAACTCAAAAATATTCAAACTGAATATTTTATTATCTCCTCTTCTATCAATGATGGTATAAAATGTGTGGACGTTTTATTGATAGCTAGCTACTTACCTGTATAATGTCATTCTAGAAACACCTAGAAGCGCAGCTATTTCCTTCCAAGTAAATGAAATTGAGGCAAGGTATTCCAGCTGCTCTTTAGCTATCTCAAATCTTAGACGGCCACGTCTTCCATCATGTATTACAGAAGATTGATATCTGGATCTAGAAGAGTTGGAGTCTAGAATTTCTCTGTATTCAATCCATTTTGTTAATAGAGCCCTTAGATTACCTACCAAGTCATCCAAGGCACTTTTACAGTCTGTAATTGTTGACCTTACTACACTGTCATCAGAAGAAAAGGATTCCATTCCATATAGTCAGTAGTGATTGAATAGCTAATTCTAACCTCTCAATAGTGACATCAGTAGAATTGACATTAGCTACACCATATTGCCTTTCTGAAGTCTCCAATAATCTACAAATTTCATCAAAATAAGACTTCCATCTGGAAGCTTTATGTGTCAGACCAAGCCTAGGTAAAGGGTTGGGCTACGTGCAGAGGTAGGAGGGGACCCCTTATCAATATGGGCTACAATAAATTCTTATACATGTAACTTGACATTATTAGCTGGGCTTATAACGTGACGTTATCAGCTTATAATGTCTCATTATAAGCTTATAACGTGATATTATAATATATGATGGCTGTCCTTCAGTTCTTATTACAGATTAAGGGTGAAAATTTGTAAATGAATTATGGCCCAGTTGTATGCTGTCACAAACAGGGAACATAGGAACACTAGTCTTAACCATCCTCAGGTAATAGTGTCCATTAATCATTGTCTGCTTATTGGTACCTTTTTGTTGATGTTCTTAGGTCCAGAAAAATAGTTTAACTGAGAGATTTAATCAAACCCTCTCAAGATATTTGGCAAAGATATGAAATGGTGATCAATGTGATTGGGACGAAAAAATAATACTGTATTAATGGGGTATCGAGCTTCTAGACTAACATCAACAAAGCATTGCCCATGTTTCCATGCCTTACCAGCAAAATATATGAGACTTCCAATTGATGCTGAGCTTTTGCCATTTGCTGCTTTCAATGGATGTGAAGAAGGTGAGGATTTAGATTCCATTGTGGATGATTTTCTTAGATCACGAGAAAAAGCGTTTTCTACAACAAAAAGAAATATTGAGGTAGCACAAAGGAAACAAAAGGAGTTGCAAGATTGCAAGCATATCCAAGAAGAATTAACAATTGGAACTGAAGTTTTGTTGGAAAACACAGCTGATAAACAACCCGAAAAGGGGGAAATTAAACCCAACTTGGCTTGGTCTATTCAGTATTAGTAAAGCATATGGCAAAGGTTTATACCAACTTCATAATCAATTCAGGAAGGAAATTCGAAATAAAGTTAATGTCAACCGGTTAAAAATCTATAGAAAACGCACTGTTGACCAAGAAGATGATAACGAATTATTACCTCCAAAGAAGAAATTAAGGGTGGCCGAAATCCGCCTGCGCAATTTTTTGTTGATGATTGCTATGCACGATTAATACTATTCTATACTTACAGGGGCTTCACCACTATAACACAACGGCTACAGGAGGAGAGGCTCCCTGGTGCACCTTGCCACTTGAGTTCAGACGACCTATGGAGAGTTGCTGTAAACGGCTACGAGACAACAAGAAACTAAACTAAAACACCACAAATTGCAAATTATACTTCCGCTACTACCGTGTGATTGTTCGTGATCGCGGGTAATAGCGAATGGTGGGGTAATAGCGAATGGTGGGGTATTGGCGGGGAATAAATTAATGTCCAGATCTACAGGCGGTGCGTGATGCTATGAGCGGCCTCCCATAAGGCAAACAAATGTGCATAAGATTCACATAGTGATTTGAATAATTGATCAAAGACGAAAACAAGCTAGAATTAAAGTGAGACCAAAATAATACCAATACAGCACTGACTTAGCCTCCTAGGAGTCCTTATTGTTGTAAGTGGAGGTTTTATTTTTGCTTTTCAATGATGTCAAGGGCCCTAATTTTACTGTAAGTTTAGGTCTCTTAGGGGACATAAAATTACAAGGGGGCCCAATAATTGCGTAATATTTGATAGTGCAAGTGCAGGAAATAGCTAAAGTGATTATTAAAGTAATGGTCTGACAATATTATCATTATTACCATTTATTGCTGCAATACTCATTTTCCACTACAATACTCAATACACATTAGGTAATTGCACAACAGGTTAGCTTACGGATATGGAGTGTGCCTACATTGCTAAATACACCGGATACTTCACATTGATATGTTGTTGAATTTAGAGATACTGAAGTAATTACTGTTTTTAAAGAGATTCCATTATCTGAAAAAATTATTTGATAACGCCCTGGAACACGATTAAAATTATAACTTAATCCATTGATGTGCCACGTTGGGGGTGTGCTTGTACCTTCGTAAGAACAAGGTATTATTACATGTTCCCCAAGACATTGGAACATATTGTGAGGCTCTGTCAGGAAATGTACTTCATCTAAATAACATAGTGATGCTTCTTTATAACTTATCCAATATCTTACAATACTTACCTAAAGCAACAATGGAAAACAGCAAAAGCAGTATAAATATATCATACATTACTTTTAGAGTTTATTTGAAGAATTTCAGAAGTTGAAATTCAGTACTAGCTAGATACTGGTTTCTATTTAAGTAACAATTAAGGCACAATTATAAAATGGCTCGTGACCAATACTTTTGGGAAAGTGTTGTTTTTAATTATATTTGTAGAGGTTTTGTAAACAATCATATTCATTACTGGTGAAAGTTTTCTTAACAATTGCACATCCATTGAATAACAAATTGCAAAAAAACAAAACAGCCACAAAATCCAATACAAGCAAAAATATTACTTAATCATAGCAACATGACAACCTTCAAGTAAAATGGTTAAGAGTTGTTGTGGAATTGGGTGTACCAGTAGGTTCTACAAAGACTCTGCCCTATAGTTTTGTCAATCACCTCCAATTTCCTTGTGATAGTGACAGGAAGCAAGATGGGTTGCAGAGAATCAAGCAAGGTTTGCATTGTTCACTTTGTATGAGGCAGGATGTATAGTGTGCATTCGGAGTATTGCTAGATTTTATCCGGACAGCTTATCTTCAATCGATTTATACTTCAATACACAGTATGGCTTTGACAGTAGCTAAACTTGATTATTCTATGGTATCATTCATAAAAAATTATTACATATAGCTGTTTGTGAGTTGAGGCACTCATGTTAAACATGGAATGGATTGAATTGAAAGAATAGTGACTAATTATGGAGTGTTCTTTTTGCTGCCTTTTTTTTTTAATTTGAATAGAAGCTAGAGGGGATTCTGCATTTTATACCTGATGATGGTCTCAGAGCTGTTCAAGTAGACTGCTTGGCTTATTCACCTTCTAATTTTTGTATAGGCAGATTGAAAACTAGGTCAAAATTGCCAGAGTGGGTAGGGCTTGAACTCTGGAACCAGCTAAGGACACAACCACTACATCACACAGCAACCATACTCACACACACATGCATAAACTCCACAGACATTTCGCATTATAATTACAATCTTTTGAAGTGGAAGTCCAAAAAATTTGCTGCAATAGCTGTCCAGCAACATTAAAAAGATATTGGGAATTTTAATAAGAAATGAAAACAGCTCAATTTCACCAAATGGAAGTAGAGTAATATATATATCCCAATATGGGATATGATGTTGGTATTCACTATCAACTGTCAGAATCAACTGCTTCTATGAGAGTATCTGTACCAATACTTCCACAAGTTCCCATTAGTATTACTTTTATCCAGTGTCAACGTTTATGATAGGTATAATTACTTGTTCTAGTTCCTTTTTTACATGTTTCTTATAAGATACAATAATTATTATGTGATTTCATCCCTATAAAAATAGATACATAATAGTTTGAATTTTACATTTTAAATAACATTGAACAACTGAAGTTTTAGTACATTATAAAACATTATCTGTTTTTGATATAATTATTGTGCATTTTTACTTAATTTTTGATATTATTTCTATAATCGGTTTTGTGAGTTATTGTAAATTTATATACTAAATAACTAGTGATGTGCTTGAGCCCAAATGGTGGGCCTAAAGACTATACTATTTTTATATGAATGATTTTGACTTCTAACACTGAAGCTACTGAAAATAAGGTCCAGTTTTTTAATTTAGCATACAGGGTAAAGGGATTTCAGTGCCATAGTAACAACTCTCTGCAACTGCTTGAATTGAAGGAAAAAAACAACAACAAAATAATACACGTTATTTAAAAGTTTTCTTTGTGATATTCTTTAGCTAAGTAGTGGTTGTAACTCACAATGCTTTGACACAACTGGACATGCACCTACACAGACTTAACTTTGTGGTAGTCTAGTGGACAATGTATTTTCAAGTAAATACTGTTGGCACGGCCTAGCAGTTCTTTGCTCAGTGGATTCACTTTCAAGTTACTTCTTTTTAAATGTGTTGTCGTGTTCAAGCCTAACTGCCCTTTCTTCTGATGACTCAACTGCCCGCCGCTTCTTTTGAAGTGTACTGACATAAGCAAGCCTTGAGACTCTTTGCACTGCTGTTTCATTTTGAATATGCTTCCTTTGAAGTGCAGACTTATCTTCTAACCTGGTGACTCTTTTTGGGGGCTTTCTTCAGAAGATATTAATTTTCTTTTCCCCAACCGAATCTTCTTATCTTGTGTGTTTTCCTCTCTTCTTCTAGCTTTATCTTTTTCATTCCTTTTTTCAAGCCGCTTCTTTTTCTCTTCCTCAGTTTCTGTCCTTCTCTTGGCTCTGGCTCTCTCATTATTTTTATCAAGTCTAGCTCTTCGTTCATCCTCATTTATGAAGTTTTTCTTTTCAGTTTGATTTTTCAACATCTCCATACTTACATTAAAGTATGAAGAACACCAAAAACTCTAGCTATAGCTAGCACAGTTCTAAGCAAAGTTGCGTAAGGCAGAACAGGATTCTCCGCGCTCGTTAATTGAAAAATACTGGAACTGTAAACTGTTTACCTAACTTACATAATTAGAAGCGCGGGCGAAAACAGAAGTCTCACGTACCCCATAAACAGATAAATAAATAAATATAGCGAAATCTCGATTGAGTTACCCCTGATTGTGACTCGCTCGCTTCGCTCGCTCGCCAATAAATAAATATAGCCAAATCTCGATTGCGTTAACGCTGAGAGTGTCTAGCTCGCTTCGCTCGCTCGCCAATAATAAATAAACAAACATCCCCGATTTTCAATAGGGCTGTTGCACGGCGATGGGCGGAGCTTCCGGTCGGCCATATTGGTTGGCAAAAGAGCGTAGCGGTTCACCATGGTGATTTCTTGTTGTGTAGTCGACTGCTCCAATCGGGCTTCTATAGGTTGCAGTAAGAGTTTTTTTCAGAATTCCCAAGATTATCAAGAATCAGGGTTCAAAAGAGGTAAGAGATAATATGATGACTAAATAGCTCTTTAGCTAACTAGCTAGCTTATTTTATTGTAATAGTGTTGTATAACTATACCCTGGTCTAAAATCGTTAGCCAGAGAAGTCATGTACTGTATGTATGCATTTAGATACAGTCAGTGGTTATCGAAAATTAATCGGAAGAACTGGTATCCCTCTGAAAATGGCAGGATGTGTTCAGACCACTTTGTAACAGGTATGCTCAAACATTTTGCTGTCCATATTTTGAACTGTGTGCTGTGCTCTAGTTAATCACTGTCCTTCTGTGATCCCTCAGGACTAATAATAGTATTTATTAACAATAAATATTTTTAACTATTTATTTATTACAGATTGGTTGACATTGTGTGCATATTTTATTCAATTCAATAATAATTCAAATGATTAAGCTCAGAAGATTGAAAAAAGAAAAAAATAGATCAATTGTGACCGGAATTGGGAAAATCCGCCTAAACGCGGCAAACAATTTTTTTCAGTATCACCGAGTAAAGCTTTATGGGTCAATTTTTTTCGAAAAATTTTTATGGCAGAAATGGATAGACACCAGTTAGCTCTAGTTTATGACGCAGTTGTAAGCTCTGGCGTGCTCTAGAACTCACACTAGGAGGCTAGAAACACTAGCCGGTTGGGCTCGTGTACGGAGAGTTGCTAAGAAATTATTGGTGGGCTTTTCACTAACAGCCTGGAAAAAACTGTAGCTAACTAATTCACTTACTATTCCACATAACTCACGTACTCACGCAATTCTCGTCATCATAGTTTCTTAAGGAGCCCTGCATTAAGCCTTTTAGAATTCTTTCAATCCGCCTGTAACCGGTTTATTCCATAGTGTCCCGGAGACACGCAGTAATAGTATACGGACACAAGGCACGCCCCCTGACCTTATCAACGCCTCTACCCGGCGTTTTTTCGAAATCAGCAATAATAAGTTTAGCAAAAATACTGAAGTGTTGTAGTGCGTAGGGCGAAGACGGCTTGTGCTACAGCTTCCAAATTAGGAGGAAGGTATCCCAAGGCCCCGTGCAGCCTACTGGTAGATTAAATTAGAAAACTTTAGATGCCGCGTTTAGCCGGGTTATCACAAATCCGGTCACAATTGTTCTTCGATTTGGGGGTCTTGGGTCGTTTGGGCAGCTTGGACATTTCCATGATCCTTTTGGTATCTTTCTAGTACGTAAACAATCACAATGAAACCATTGAATTGTGTATGTTTCATGGTCACAATAAATCATTTGTCCATAACTGGGCGTATTGCAGTAACACCAGTTCTTTTCATAGTCTTCTTCGTCAACTACAGCATCTGGCCTTACTTTGGGAACTGTAACGACATTGTGATTATCAGAGACCGGTTGCCTAGAATACCATTTTCCCATAATTTTTGGAAGAATTCCATAGTAAAGAATTGCTGCAATTTATCCACATTATTGTCAAAAAACTCAGGATTGACTTGTACTCGATGAATTAAAATTCCAGCTTTCTCTGACCATACTATGAAATCACAGTAATTTCGCTTACACACATGCATCTGTGTCTGTACCTGGTAATAATATGCATGGTCTTCCTTAAGTAACCATTTATCAGCCACTTTTTTCATGCAGAAAGAGTCCTGGTCCTTTTCAGGAAATTTGTCTTTAACATATAAAGGACATTTTACTTCCAAAACACCCTTACCACAGCAAGAACAGCATATTAGTCCATCAGGAGATGCTCCTATGTACGGTGTTTCAATATCCAAAATTAAGCCACACTCAGTAACCACCAGATTATTGTGTTGTTTGCCTGCAACATCGATATGCTTCAATCACTTCTTTTTCATGATCGCAACCCCATCTATGAAAATATTTGTAACTAATCTTAGTTAATCATGTGTACACTATAAGTTACCTTGTTGCTGGTGTTGAAAAAGAACTGAGTGAGGGTAACTTATCTTCTTGATCAGGCTGGGTGAAGGCATTGCAGGGCTAGTCTTGACAACACTTCGTATTACAGATGCTGTTAGTCTGCCAGATCGAAACGTAAACCATGACTTCTTCTTGGATTGCCCTATAGCTGTCTTTTCTACCAAAACAACCTGATCTTCATTGATCTAATAGCAAAATTTAATGATAGCAAAACATCCAAGGAATAGCTAGCTAGTTACCTGTAGGGAGCTGAATACCTTCTCGCATTCAGAAATCAAATCTAATCTAAATAATTTGACTCTAACATATCAGGGTTATAGAGCTCTGTCAATGGTGCTGGAAGTCGAGGGTTATTTAATACTGGAGTAAAATCAGTAGCATAGGGCATTATAATCTTTAAAATTGCTGGATTTTCCTTTGACTCAGAAATCTTTCTGAAGAAATTCTTCATTTCATTTTGAGATGGAGGAGTAATGTTAGAAGTTTTTTGGCGTTTGGCTGGCTCACTGGTGCTGACTGCTGTTGCACACCTCTTCTTACATGAATTTCTGAAGTGGATATCAGAAATATTTGCAGAATGCACCTATTTTCCTAAAACATCAACATCATTTTAACAAAACTTTTTTACACAGACCTTCTTAGGTGTAGGGAGCCAGTAACATGCTTGTGATGTACAGGAATTCATTCCTCTTTCTTGTCTCGCCTTGACTGCTTGAACTACGGTTGTTAGTACTGCTGCAATATGGGTGCATGACTCCCCCAAACTAAGCATATAACATTACTCTAATGATAAAAGACAAAGCATGCAATTATATAATGTATTACCCAGCCATGCATGTGCAGTAACTTGCAAGCACAGTTCCGTCACTTTCAACAACTACCCACGGTAGCAGTGGAGTGGCTGTTACTCTTTGAGAATGGTTTACCTATTCAAAAAGTGAAGTAACCTATAGTATTTATAACTATGTTATTACCTTTGCTCTAACTAAACACTTCTGTTTTGATTCTGAAGTGTAGTAATGCAAACCTAGATCGTGAACCCATCCTGCCGAGACAAAACCTTCAGAATCCAGCATTCCCTTCCATGCCTTCATTAATTATTATAAAATAATTGATACTTTTATATCTATTTCCAAATACATATGTACCTTAATACTTTCTTTAGTGTAAGGACTAGGAGTAGATACCATATACATCATAACATCACTGAATGATAGAAGAGGCAAATCTTCGGGGTTCTTTTCCCATGCAGAATTCTCCAGACAGTAGGGATCATCAAAGAGACCAACATTCTTTAACTTTTCCTCATATCTTTGCCTAGACACTGCACTAAGTTGAGCCACATACTCAGACTTCCTAACAAAAGCCATATAGAAACGACCACGGGGTTGATTTTGCCAACCAAAATGGCCGACCCGAAGCTCCGCCCATCGTCGTGCAACAGCCCAATTGTGATACCCCTGTAAGTGTCTCGCTCGCTACGCTCGCTCGCCAATAAAGTTAAAATTAATAAAAAAAATATTGAGCTTATGCTGCACTAGAAAGTTGCATACCTATAAAAAGTCTACTTTGCACTTTTATTGAACTTTTTTAGATTATGCTCTTGCTAATAGACAGCACAGGAGGACTAAATTTTTTCTTCTTTTTGGCATTCTCATACTGATGATGTGCTTGAGCACATATGGCAAGCGAGCCTGAGTATTAGTAATTCAAACAATGAGGTAAAACACTTCTATATTCCCAAATAATCTTTCAGTCAATTTTTAAAGTTAGTAAGTAGCCGTTATGACTGTTATATTCACTAATAAATGTGACCGGATTTGGGAAAATCCGCCTAAACGCGGCAAACAATTTTTTTCAGTATCACCGGGTAAAATTTTTATGGCAGAAATGGATAGACACCAGTTAGCTCTAGCTTATGACGCGGTTGTAAGCTCTGGCGTGCTCTAGAACTCACACTAGGAGGCTAGAAACACTAGCCGGTTGGACTCGTGTACGGAAAGTTGCTAAGAAATTATTGGCGGGCTTTTCACTAACAGCCGGGAAAAAACTGTAGCTAACTAATTCACTTGCTATTCTACATAGCTAATTCACGTACTCACGCAATTCTCGTCATCATAGTTTCTTAAGGAGCCCTGCATTAAGCCTTTTAGACTTCTTTCAATCCGCCTGTAACCGATTTATTCCATAGAGTCCCGGAGACACGCAGTAATAGTATACGGACACAAGGCACGACCCCTGACCTTAGCAGCGCCTTTACCGGGCGTTTTTTTGAAATCAGCAATAATAAGTTTAGCAAAAATACTGAAGTGTTGTAGTGCGTAGGGCGAAGACGGCTTTTGCTACAGCTTCCAAATTAGGAGGAAGGCATCCCAAGGCCCCGTGCAGCCTACTGGTAGAATAAATTAGAAAACTTTAGATGCCGCGTTTAGCCGGGTTTTCACAAATCCGGTCACAAATAAAGAACTACTTTCTTACCTAAATTTCCCACTCTATTCTTCTGTAGTCTATAAATAAAGAACTACTTTCTTACCTAAATTTCACACTATAATCTTCTGTAGTCTATAATGTATAATTCATTCTGACTGTCTTAACCCTCTCGTTCCCGAATTGTTTGGACGCGCGGAAAAATCTAATCTTCCACCGGAATAGTGTATTACCGTTTTCTTTTTTTAACTCGATGCTGGCTGGGAAAACCCCATAGCAACCATATATCACTAAATAGACCAAGAGTTTGGGATTCCCCTCATTTTTTGATTGAGAAAATTGAATAATATTTAGGCCCTCTACTAATACTTTAAAAAAAAAAATTTTTCCCCAAAAATTCCACTTTTCCCATCAATAAAAATAAAATAAATAATAGAAATAATATTCTTTGATGTATTGTATACCAATATTATATTAGTTCTACAATAAAATATGTTGTTTGTTGTGTTTGGTGCTGATTGTGATCATGTAGGAGACATCTATGTGTGTCCACAAGGAACATATGCCATCGGACGTCTAGCTCCACTACACAGTCCATAAGCCAGCAGTCCATTCAATGCAGATACAGGAAGTGCTAAATGAAGAACATTCCATGGTACACATTTTTAACCACAAACATCCTTTTGTTGTTGCCAGGTATAAAGTGGATTCTGAACACTATAGAGCTTAACTCTCATACTGTCTGGAAAGAGTAACTCTTCTTCTTTCAGATAGTATAAGTTTGGTTTCTGTGGGACATTCCTGATGGTAGTAATAGAACTGTTTAATGAGGTCCTCCAAAGTAACTCTAAAATAGTCGGTGTAGTAACTTTGGGCAGAATTTTTTTTGCCCACGCAAAGTACTATGATATTTATACCATTCTATAGCACAATAAATTCTCTATAACATATTCAAAAAAAAAAAGTTACTATCACTGAACTTAACAGCTACACTCAATCAAACCCGACCAATTGAGGTGTGAAATTATCATTAACAATTGATTTCACTGCATGAATGCTTATGAGGATAAAAATCAGAATAAATAATGTAGTATCTCATAGGCATAGTGGGTGAGTAGTATTATGAAAACAATGTCATACAGATTCAATATCTGAGTCATCTGTGGCTAAAGAATTCATGTCTGACTCTTGATCAGTTGAATATCTATCCTCCTCATCAATGACCATAACATTTTGACATGTCTGCCTCGATGCTTCATTGTCTTCCTCCTCTTCTTCCTCAATATCATGAGTTTCAGCATCATGGACAGCAGGACTATTTTGACAATTGCAGCATCTACAACCAGGACCACACTTCTTTCCATCTTTGAGGCAAGAGCATCTTCTTGTGTCACATCCCTTCTTGCAGGAGCAACCACGGAGTAGAAGTTTGACTCTGTCGCGAACTTTGGCAATGTTTGATTGATCTTCCCAATCAATTTCCAAGGAACCATCATTTACTTTCCATCCAAAGCATGTGACATCCAACACATTGCAGCAGTTCTCTATAGCTTTACTCCAATAGTCAGACACCCAGCATGTTCGGAGCCAATGCCTCCACAGTGCTTCAACAGATGGTGGCAGTTCATCCTCAAACTCAGTACGTTCCCAAATAGCATTGCAAATACATTCAAGCCACGCTTTGTGTTGCATCCTGGAGTCAATGCCAGATCCAAATGAGTTAAGAAAGGCTCTTGGAGACTCAAAGGGAAAGCAAGTCCTGTGCTTACTGTAATAGGCTGTTCCAACAAGCCTAATAAAGGCCAGAAACCCCTTTTCCTTAGTGTCAGCTGTAGTGTGGACCAGAGATCCAGGAAATTGCTCACTGTTGGCATTGATAAATGTATTGTGCTGGTAGGCAAAGCGCATAAATGTTGCTTTGCCTAATCCTGAAAAAAAGGAGGTAAAGTCACTCCCAGTACAAACAAAGAGTGACTGCATGAATTTTGGTCTAGCTTCAGCTGGAATTGCAGCTAGATCAGGATCGCCAGTGAGAGCAGCAGACAATTGATCCATATCAAGGTATTTATATTCTAAACTAGTGTAGGTATTGAGTTGTACAATCACATGCACTGAAGAGTCAATGAGGGGTAAACCAATGTGGAAGACATCAGTGTCTGGAGAACAAACTAGCTTTCGAGTACCTCTACTCCTTAGTGCATGGAGCCAAACCCTTGTATCGGCTTCTTCAGCATCAGATTTGAGATTAATAATTGACTCCTTGCTAGTGGTGGTTACTGCCCAAGCTTCATTTTCAGCATCTCCATGAAAGCAGCCTGCCAAGACAACCTTCTGCTGCCCTCTCAACATGCCACCAGTGGCATGCTTAAAGAAATTTCCAAGAAACAAAACCAGGTTTCTCTTACATTCTCTGCAAGAAAGAACTTCACGCCAGTTGGAAGGAGGAGTACATGAATCTGTAAAAAATATGTGCTGATGATCGGGTGAGAGTGAACACACAGTGTCTCTTCTCTGCCTCTCCAATAACTTTGGAAAATTTAGTTGCTTTCCAGGGTTGTCAAACACTAAATGAACTTCAGAACTACCCACAATAAAATGGGGGCAAACAAAACGCCGAAATAGAAACACAGAATACTCCATCATGGATGAATGCGTGCTTAGAGGAGAAGTATTAATTAAAAACATACCTTCCAACACTACAACTTCAGGAATCCATCCACTGGGCAAATGGCTTGTAATTACATTTTTGTAACGTTTCTCGAGCCATTTTGCAGCATAACTCTTTGCACCTTTATTTGGTCTACCATGGGGGTCACTGATTGCTCGTGGCAATTCCAAGTACTGGCCACCCTTTTGTTGATGATCTCTATCCACTTTGGAATTCCAAGCAAGTGACAGACGAACACATTTGTTAACCAACTTCTTCTCCCGTTCAATCATCTTTATCTTTTTCTTTGTGGGTTTGGAGGCTAGGTATGTAAGCAACTTGACTTTTCTTTGGGGAACTTGAGCTGATGGTTCTCTCAATTGGAAATATTTTATCCTGCTCTCAAACTGTTTTTGACCGATATCCCAAAAGAAAAGAAGATCTTTTTCTTCTTCAGATTTGGCAACCTGACCAGACAATGATTGAAGAGGGTTTGTTGTACCTGCAGTAAGCAGGTAAACAGCCTTCAATTTTGTCATCATAGCTTTTACATTCTCTTCAACTTTAACAGCATGTGGGGATGTGTCAAAAATGGAAACTTTTGTGTGTTCTAATCCATCAAGAAGTACTTGCTGTTTGAGTGTCTTAAGAGCTTGTGCTCTTACAGGGTAGTAATGAATAATCCGATCAATGTATTCCTTTGTAGGCCTCACAACTGTAGTTTTGAGATCTTTATTCACTAGCATTTCATGTGCCTCATCCAGGGCAACTGAGTGGAAGGAGTTACCTGAAACATTACAAACAAAGGCGCCTTTCTCAAAATGTGCTACTATTTCTTGTGGCATCAGAAGCACTTCATGCAAATGACAAGGAATTAATTTTTGGTAGTGAGGCCGATCAAAAGCTGCAAACAAAGGCCCAATTTGCTTTATGGCATAGAGCCGAAGATCCCATATGCCATTTCTGATGGAATAAAACAAAGAGAAATACGAAAAAGCATCCCGAAACACAAAGTTTACCCAAAACTTCCAATTGGAATCTGCTGAAGCTCTAAAAGCTAACCACTCGGAAAAGCGTTCAAAAAATTCAGGATTTTCTGAGTCAAACCTATCTAGAAAAGCTTTTAATGGATCATTTGAATCTTGCTGATGACAATTTTTGTCACACTCAGTGATACGGGCACAGGCAGAAGACAGCAAGTCATTGTAATCTTCTTTGCAACTAGAGGAAAACTCTTGCAAAAAGTGCCTATAAAAAGCTTCCATAGACTGGAGAAAGAAAGCATGCGTTCTGTTGAAGTTGGTACAGTTCTTTAACCCTTTCGTTCCGGATCCCGCTTTAAAGCGGGGTGAGACCGGTCGGCTTCTCCGAATTTTTAAAAATAGTTACTTTATAGCTAGAACCTTCAGATTGCATACACAGGTGCCCAATGCATTGGAGAAGCATCTAAAATCGCTTTCAGCCAGGACTGCTTCGACAGTACCTCACAGCAGTTGCGTTTATTTCTTCCTCGGCAAAAAAAAAAAACATCGGTTCTCCGTCGAATTTAAAAAAAAGTTACCTTCTTCACAGCAACTTCATTTATGGATCCAGTCATTTCTAGAGCTTTGTAGAAGCAGCTAAAAATTGCTTGAGCCCAGTAGCCTTCCATAACATATTGAAACAACCGCTTCTTTGCCGACCAAGTCTTTGCGGTTTGACTAACTGTCTTCTTTTTTTTTTATAAAATCGCCAGTTCAACTGGGGACCTCCCTATTACGTACAGTCTTAGGTAATGCTTATTACATCATAGGAAAAAAGCGAGAGTGTCGTGTGACCCCGGTAACTATGCAAAAAAAAAATTTTTTTCAAAGTCATTTTTTGGAAGATGGCGTCTACAAGTTACAATGCGGTGCAAGTTTTAGACTTGCTTGATACTGACTCTAGCGACTCAGGATCAAGCGGAGAGGAGGGAGACGACATCTACGGCTATAGGAGGCCCTGTATCAGGGTTGGTGGATCATACCCCATCAACTCTGATACTGAAATTTTATATGGGAGTCAAGAAGATAACCCCGGTAAGCTTGTCTTTCTCTTGTTTTTTTCTCTTGAAAACTAGCAAGCTTCTGTTGTGGAAAGGACTTATTTAGCTATATTGAGATAGAGAAAGCTGTATAGCTATAATATATATATATATTTTCATTGAGTTTTGAGATTTGAAAGTGGTTTGTGGTTTTTTTGAACAAATTCAAATTTTCAAACATAAATTAATTTTTTTTTACCACATGTACTACTAGGACTTGATGTGTATGCAGTCACCAACCCCGAAGAGGACTCGGATGAGGGAGATAACTCGGATGAGGCGACAGGAGCAGAGTCTTCCAGTGATGAAGAAGAGGATGCCGGACCTGAGTCTTCCGATGATGAAGCAGATGAAGAGGCAGCAGGTTCCAGTGATGAAGAAGAGGAAGTGGCTCCTCCTGCTCCGAGTTCTGGACGTCCTCGTGGTCGGAGAAGGCGTGCACCGAAGAAGAAGAAGAGTCGAGTGGATGAGGTAGAGGGTGAGTGGGAGAAAGAGGACAACACACCCATTGATATTCCATATCAATGCGTGGCTGGTCCTCATCGAGGTGTGGTAAGTCCTATGTGTACAATTCTAGATGCATTTTATGTTTTTTTTACGACTCAAGTGTGGGAATTACTGGTGTCTGAGACGAATGCTTACGGTGCTAGAATAATACCGGGTAGTTGGAGAGATACCGATGAAAGAGAGTTGAAGGCGTACCTGGGCATTCTTATTGTAATGGGTATAGTTCAACTCCCGCGTTTGGCGATGTATTGGTCGACGACTCACGAAGAGTTTGCTCCTGTTTTAGTTCGAAAAGTAATGCCCAGGGATCGTTTTTTTCAGTTGTCGAGGTGTTTACATGTAAATGCCACCACCGACCCGTCATCGGTTACGCCTGGTGTAGCCGATTACGATAGACTGTATAAGGTGCGCAAGCTGCTTGACCTAGTCGTTCCCAAATTTGAGTCTGTATACACTTTACATAAGGAGTTGAGCTTAGATGAGGCTATGATTAAGTTCAAAGGTCGTCTTGGGTTCAAGCAGTACATGAAAGACAAGCCAACAAAATGGGGTATAAAGGTTTTTGTGCTGAGCGATGCTACGAATGGCTATATCTATCGACTTGAGATTTACACCGGCAAAAACGAAACATTAGATAATGCTACTGGCTTGTGTAGTCGTGTAGTGCTTGACCTCATGAAGGGTTTTGATTATAGTGGTAATACTCTATACATGGATCGTTATTACTCCAGCCCTAGGTTATTTTTTACTTTAGGCAAGATAGGAATTGGTTGTTGTGGTACCGTTCAGAATAATCAGAAGGAATTTCCTCAGGTTTTGAAAATAAGTAAGTCTAAGAAGAACAAAGGTAAGTACGATTATCGGTCAAATCAAACTCTCACAGCTATGGTTTGGTTTGACAAGCGGCCTTTATATATGCTTTCGACCATCCACAAGCCTACTTCTAGCTCACCTACCACCGTATTGCGTACCCAGGTCACTGGATCTCGCGTAGCTGTAGACTGCCCCCCGTGTCTACCGGACTATCAAAAATACATGCGCGGCGTTGACAGGGGGGATCAGATGATAGGTTACTATAATATAGGTCGCCGGTCTAAAAAGTGGTGGAAGCGTGTTTTTACTTATATTGTCGAATGCTCTATTTTGAATGCTTATGTGCTTTTTTGTTGTCAAAATCCTCGTTCGAAAAAACTGAAGTTTAGGTTTCTTGAGCAGCGAATAAACTTAGCGAAAGCATTGATAGGTTCTTATACAGGATGTAGGAAGCGTGGTCGTACCCCTCAGGTAGATAGTGAGCGTCTAAATAGGAGTTTAGATCATTTCGCTGACAGGGCAGAGCGTAAGGGTGAGTGTGTCGTGTGCAGAAGCCGCCATGGTAAGCGTCGGGATACAATGTGTGTGTGTACTGTATGTAAAGTGAATTTGTGTAGTCCTTTGGCGGGCGGTGAGAGGAGACAGTGTTTTAGGGAATACCACACAATGACAGACTATTCACAGAAATAAATAAAATATAAACAAAAATAATAATAATAAAAATAACAAAAAATTAAACAGAAAAAAAGCTGGGGGAAGTTTTTGTATTTATTCATTATTTCTTGATTCACCTGCATTTTTTTTTTGAGAGTTGAATGTTGTAGTAGCGCTTCTGGGGAGGGATCTAGCTCGGGGAGGGAACTCTGGATCTTTTTGGATCGGGGCTACTATGCCCATGTAAGTTGAATTTCGTGTGTGTGTGTGTGTGTGTGTGTGTGTGTGTGTACACCAATCAATTTATGAATAATAAATTATACATTTATTTCTATGATCTGTATTCACCTGTATCTTCTTTTTTCTTGTGTGTGTGTGTGTGTGTATGTGTGTGCGTGCATTTGTGGAATGAGAGAGAGCAACCGTGGACAAACAGTATGTGGCACTTCCGGATCCAACCTGGGAGGGAACTCTGGATCTTTTTGGATCGGGGCTACTATGCCCATGTAAGTTGAATTTCATGTGTGTGTGTGTGTACACCAATCAATTTATGAATAATAAATTATACATTTATTTCTATGATCTGTATTCACCTGTATCTTCTTTTTTCTTGTGTGTGTGTGTGTGTGTGTATGTGTGTGCGTGCATTTGTGGAATGAGAGAGAGCAACCGTGGACAAACAGTATGTGGCACTTCCGGATCCAACCTGGGAGGGAACTCTGGATCTTTTTGGATCGGGGCTACTATGCCCATGTAAGTTGAATTTCATGTGTGTGTGTGTGTGTGTGTGTGTACACCCATCAATTTATGAATAATAAATTATACATTTATTTCTATGATCTGTATTCATCTGTATCTTCTTTTTTCTTGTGTGTGTGTGTGTGTGTGTGTGTATGTGTGTGCGTGCATTTGTGGAATGAGAGAGAGCAACCGTGGACAAACAGTATGTGGCACTTCCGGATCCAACCTGGGAGGGAACTCTGGATCTTTTTGGATCGGGGCTACTATGCCCATGTAAGTTGAATTTCATGTGTGTGTGTGTGTACACCAATCAATTTATGAATAATAAATTATACATTTATTTCTATGATCTGTATTCACCTGTATCTTCTTTTTTCTTGTGTGTGTGTGTGTGTGTGTGTATGTGTGTGCGTGCATTTGTGGAATGAGAGAGAGCAACCGTGGACAAACAGTATGTGGCACTTCCGGATCCAACCTGGGAGGGAACTCTAGATCTTTTTGGATTGGGGCTACTATGTCCATGTAAGTTGAATTTCATTTCAACTTACTGATATTTGGGTGTCCAGTTGGGGCGGAGGGGGGGGGGGGTTATGGTACAAGAATGTCAGTGAAAAGCAATGACATGGGCAATTCAGCGAGGCCAGCTCTTATGTTACAAATATCATTGTTGTCTGTGTTTTTTTGGTATTGTATGGAGGTTCCAGATACTAACCTGGGAGGGGGGATCGTTCAGTCTGTGACACCATCCATGCTGGGTAAGTTGAATTCCACGTGTGTGCTTGTACTGCTTTTCATTTTCAAATTACACTTTCTCGATACAATGATTGTTTCTGTCATGGACAGTGTGGAGTATACATACCAGGGGTTCATACAGTGGGAGGCTGGCCCTGGGTTTCCCCCTAGAATAGAAATGAACATTTTGGAAGCATTTATTTTTAGTCTGATATTGTATCCCATTATGTTCCTATCATAACTGAGTCATTTAGTGCATAGGACCGAACACTGATCATCAGTGTGAAGTATAGACTCTTATGCAAAGATGTGCATCAAAGTAGTGTAGGTTCCAAAGAATGGGTGTGGCGAAGGACACTCGGAGCCCCACCCCCACCCCCCAAACAAAAATCCTGTATGAAACCGCATACAATACATCATAAAGTTGCAATTATATAGAATCATGAATAATTTGTTGTTTGTATTACAAATATCTTTGTTGTTTGTGTTTTTGTGTATATGAAATTGTTTTGTAGTGGAGCTCGACGTTCGATGGCATACGTTCCTTGTGGACACTCATAGATGTCTCCTACATGATCACAATCAGCACCACACACAACAAACAACATATTTTATTGTTGAACTAATATAATATTGGTATAAAATGCATCAAACAATATTATTTCTATTTTATTTTATTTTTTTATTGATGGGAAAAGTGGATTTTTTGGGGAAAAAAAAATTTTTTTTGAAATATTAGTAGATGGCTTAAATATTATTCAATTTTCTCAATCAAAAAATGAGGGGAATCCCAAACTCTTGGTCTATTTAGTGATATATGGTTGCTATGGGGTTTTCCCAGCCAGCATCGAGTTAAAAAAATAAAACGGCAATGCTCTATTCCGCGGTAGAAAATTAGATTTTTCCCCGCGCGTCAAAACAATTCAGGAACGAGAGGGTTAAAGACTTAATGGTTTCACCTCTAAATCCGGAACACTGTGCAAGATCCTTCAATCCGGCTTCATAGTATATTTTCATCAAAACTGAGTGAAAATTGTGAAGTAAGTGCCAGTCTCCAATAAAAGGAATGAGCCAATTTAGATCAGAACCGTAAGCATTTTTTACCTCTTGGAGATGCGCATATGTTTTCTGGTCACCAACTACAACTAGGTGTTCAGAAGTCACCCCAATCCCATACTCTTTGTAAAGCTTTGACACAACAGCCACCATTGCCTCTGTAGTATCCGCATGCATATCAACAATAGGCAAGTACACTATATTTGAAGGTTGACTTTGTGGAATGCTACTAAACGATGACATCCCAGAAAAGGTTTTGGCATCGACTACTCTGTTGTTAGATGAACTACATGCTTCTTTGAGGAAATTGTAGTTAAACAATAGCTTCTTTATCTTTTCTGCTACCTGCTTCTCTGAGGAGTTCTCTAGAAAAGAAGTGAAAGTGACTCCAGAAATAGCGGAACGTCTGTTTCTACTTGATGCTGGCTTTTCAAGTGTTATCATTACTTCTGAATCTGTTCTTCCAGTCATCTTATTACTTTCAGGGAATGTACACGCTCTAGCCTTTTTACACTGAGGTGATCTAGTGCTGCTCTGTGGAGAACATATCGGACTATGACGTTCTGGACGTTTGCACCCTAGCAAAGTGCATTGTTTCCTTGTAGGATTGGTAGATAAAAGGGGTGCTCTAATGGACTGATTACTGATGTCAAAGAGCCTTCGTCTTGAAGAGGGAGAGCTAGAGCTATCATGATGAGGAACTGACTGTGGGGGGATTGACTGTGAGGTAACTGGAAGTGGCTGAACCAGCTGTATGCTAGTGAAATGGCAACTGCGATGTTGGCTACCTGAGTACACAGCTGCATGACTTTGCAAAAAGTCAACGTTGTCTACTGATGCCACTGTAAATACATCTGGAACTAAAAGAGTCTGAATACCTTGGCTTACACGATCCTGAGAAACTGACAGGATTACACGCTTCAATGTATCTATAGAAGCAACTATTCCCAGTCTGTTCAGTATGTTAATCAGTTCTGTTGATCCTCCACTAGCTTCAACAGCATCAGCTAGAAGTACATGAAAAGGAAAATTACATTCACTATTGGTGATGAACAGTATTAAAGATAGCAAGTATGCTCTGCGTACTCGCTTTAAATGGGAAGCATGAGTGTCACATGAAGTAGCTGCTTTCCTACCCTTACGTTCATTCACAGACTGTGTTAGAACCGTGACATGATCCCAAAGTTCAGGTGCTATTGTGCGGACTTCATCTATGAATGAATTGACATCTAATATGAGCGCCCGACTGAGATCTGGCTTTTCATGCAGCATGTGTCTGACTACTATTTGTACACTTTCATTAAGTTTTGTGTTAGAATTTGGTTGATTCACTTTTTCGGTAAAACGCTTCCCTACTGCATTGGACAATAGAACATGAAGATTAGCCTTAGTTCGGTGGAATATTGTTCCAATTCTATTGTTGCAACAGAATGAGGTAAGTAGTTGGCCAAATTCATTCCCCAAAAATGTCAATACTCTACTCTTTGTAGTGACCTGCTCTCCAATATCACTAGGTAAAAACTCGAGGAACGTTCTGTACACATCAGGAAAAAGAAAAGCTTGATCTGATTTGACTATGCCACACACATGTAATGCAGTTCTTAGTAAGGCTAACTGCAGTTTGGACTCCGTATCAGATGGCACAAATTCTAGAATTAATTTCATATATTGGACTTATTTCATATTCAATTCTTCTAATATTGTCTCATTTGAGAGTGTACATTCTTCAGAATTCAGTATACTATTAACATACTTATAACAGTTAAAGCAGAGCAAGTCACCATTATTTATATGTGTTTCTAATCCAATAGTATTATGTAGAAAAGACTCTACAAACAAGGGATTTGGACACAATACAAATTCCTTTGCAGAAGCTGAAGAACCATACTTGTGCCTACGCTTGTTCCCACATATTTTACAGACCATTGTATCAACCTTGCTAGCATTTACAAAGCGGTACACCAACTGATAGTGAGTAGAACAAAGTGGTTTCTGTAGAGAATCACTATAAATGCTTTCATTTTCAATTGAACTACATATATCCGTCCAACTGAAGGGATGTTTGTGAATGCTTGCCATGGCTGTGCAAGATGGAACACAACACAAATCAATCTGAACTTGCCATCTTGGTTTAAATACCTCACCATTATCCCGTTTCTTCATGCACTCCTTCATACTTGCTTCACATGCCCGGCACACACACTGCTCATTTAATATTTTCTCAAGTCCAGAGTTGTCCAAGAGGAAACTTTGCAGTTCTTCATTAAATCTTTCTGTATGAGTGTGCTTCTTTCCATAAAGTTTGCATGAGCACAAACAGCAGCAGGTCTCTCTCCCACACTTCTTCCTAAAACTCATCTCTACACTTCTTTCTAAAGCCCACCAAGCTACTAGTTTTGTAAGTAATCTCATTCAATAGTTGTGTGTGATGCAATAGTTGTGTGTGTGATGCTACTGCAAATGAATAATTTTCACACCTCTATTGGTCAGGTTTGATTGAGTGTAGCTGTTAAGTTCAGTGATAGTAACTTTTTTTTTTAGAATATGTTATAGAGAATTTATTGTGCTATAGAATGGTATAAATATCATAGTAGTTTGCGTTGGCAAAAAAAATTCTGCCCAAAGTTACTACACCGACTATTTTAGAGTTACTTTGGAGGACCTCATTAAACACTTCTATTACTACCATCAGGAATGTCCCACAGAAACCAAACTTATACTATCTGAAAGAAGAAGAGTTACTCTTTTTGATACACTTAATACTAAATCATAATAGCCTCACAATTTTGCTTTATGCCTCTAAATAAAACAAGGAAGTTTGTGGTTAAGTGTGGTCACAATGGAATGTGGCTTTCAGGGCACATCCTGTATCTGCATTAAATGTACTAATTTGGACTGCTGGCTTATGGACTGTACAAAACAATTTCATACACACAAAAACACAAACAACAAAGATATTTGTAATACAAACAACAAATTATTAAATGATCCTATATAATTGCAACTTTATGATGCATTGTATGCGGTTTCATACAGGATTTATGTTTGGGGGGGGTTGGGCTCCGAGCGTACTTCGCCACACCCATTTTTTTGAACCTACAGTAGGAGTCTATACTTCACACGGATGATCAGTGTTCGGTCCTGTGCACTAAATTGCTCAGTTATGATAGGAACATAATGGGATACATTATCAGACCAATAATAAATGCTTCCAAAATGTTCATCTATTCAACTCTTAAAATTCTAGGGGGGAACCCAGTGCTAGCCTCCCACAGTATGAACCCCTGGTATGTATACTCCACAGTGTCCATGAGATAAACAATCGTTGTATTGAGAAAGTGTAATTTGAAAATGAAAAGCAGTAACAGATGCTGATAAGTTTGACATGGTGCTGTGTGTGTGTGTTAGTGAGACCACAGATGCAGATAAGTTTGACATGGTGCTGTGTGTGTGTGTGTTAGTGAGACCACAGATGCAGATAAGTTGGACATGGTGCTGTGCAAGCACACACGTGGAATTCAACCGGCATGGATGGTGTCACAGACTGAACGATCCCTCCCAGGTTAGGATTGACTGGTGTACACACACACACATGAAATTCAACTTACATGGGCAAATGTTCAGGGGGGGGGGGGGGGCAAGCCACAAATATCAAAGTCTGTGGTCATTCACACAAAAGATTATGGAATATCAATGGGTGTGTTGTCCTCTTTCTTCCACTCTCCCCCTACCTCATCCACCCGACTCTTCTTCTTCGGTTCCCGCCGTCTCCGACCGCGAGCCACTTCCTCTTCTTCATCACTGGAACCTGCTGCCTATTCGTGTTTCATCATTGGAAGACTCAGGTCTGGTATCCTCTCCTTCATCACTGGAAGACTCTGCTCCTGTCACCTCATCTGCGTAATCGGGTAGCTGACTGCATTCACATCTGGTCCTAGTAGTATATGTGATAAAAAAAATTTTAAATTCTTTTTTTCATTTCAACTTACTGATATTTGGGTGTCCAGTTGGGGCGGGGGATTATGGCACAAGAATGTCAGTGGAAAGCAATGACAGGAGGGCCATCGCCCCCCCCCCCTCCCCACCCCACTGAACACCCCAAAATCCAACTCACCCCCCCCTAGAAATTTGGGAGTTGAATAGTCATTTTGGAAGCAATTATTATTGGTCTGATAATGTATCCCATTATGTTCCTATCATAACTGAGCAATTTAGTGCACAGGACCGAACACTGATCATCAGTGTGAAGTATAGACTCCTATGCAAAGATGTGCATCAAAGTAGTGTAGGTTCCAAAAAATGGGTGTGGCAAAGTACACTCGTAGCCCCACCCCCCACCCAGACAAAAATCGTGTATCAAACCGCATTTCATGCCTGGACCCTTTCTTTACACAAATACACTATCGCCTGAAGGAAATCTGAAGAACATTCCAACGTAGATGTACTCAGCCAACTACTGCTGGCTGAAGTTCCGATTTGTTCTACCTTCCCTGCAGAAGCAGTCTTAAGGGTGAGGAGTTGCAAGACGCACCATTAAAGTCTTCCCAAATAGCTATACTGACCAGACGAGACCCTGAAATGTCTAAAGTCCTTAGGTATGTTCTCGAAGGCAGGCCTACGGATTGTGGAGATGGCTAACTGACACAAAAACACAGACAACAAAGATATTTGTAATAAAAACAACAAATTATGCATGATCCTATATAATTGCAACGTTATGATGTATTGTATGAGTTTAGTGGGATTGAATAGTGACAACGACAACAGTGGTTTGTGGTCTGTTTGTATGGTGAAATGATGACCATACAAAAATGCATGAAAGCAAGTCACACCCATAACACAAGCAATGCCTATTTTTCAATTTGGGAATATTAACGATCTGTGGGAATTACAGTTCTTGATACAAAACCCACTGGTCTTTCTGACCCATCTGGCATAATATGAGACAACACTACCCCAAGACTATATTTAGAGGCATCACCTGCAAGCCAAATTTCTAATTTAGGATTGAAATGTACAAGTGCTTGGGATGATATCAGCAATTGTTTGGACTTATAAAAATAATTTTGTTACTTCTTTCCCCAATGCCATGATTCTTTATTTCTTAACAGTACATTATAGTGGAGCCAAAACAGTAGACAAGGTAGGAAGGAACTTGGAATAATAGGATAATAAACCCAAGTAACTTTTGATTCAGTAACATTTGTGGGATTAGGAGCCTCTTCTTGCACTGATTTAACTTTTTCGGCCATAGGATGTAAACCCTCAACATCAATAACATAATATTCTAAATACTGTACAGACTTAGCTAAAAATACATACTTTCCTTCCTGAGCCTGAGTACCACTTCATTCAGGCAATGTAAGGTGATCCAGATGATCCAAATGTTCCTCGTCTGAAGATCCAGTTACCAGGATGAAATCAATGTAGACAACTTCACCACTGATCCCTTCTAGCAATGACTCCATCACTCTCTGGAAGAAACTCCAAAAGGGAGTCGGCTATACTGAAACAACCCCCGATGCGTATTTACTTCAACTAACCTTTGGGAGTCTTGGTCCAGGACTTTTTTTTTCTCACTAAAACGCAAACTTTACTTTATTGAACAGTGTAATAAAACAGAGTGAAAAACAAAAGGGGAGACAGGGGTGAAATAATAGTAAGAGCAGTTGTTGTCTTTCAATCCGGGTGCAAGCCCGCTTCAGCTACCACCAGGTCCACAGGTGACAGCTTTATGGGGTGGCCGCGGCATGACCTTGCCCCCCGGAAGCACTTGATAGCCGAGCATAGCAGGCTAAAGGAGAGTGAGCACCGCAGCCAATAGAGGGTACTGCTGTATGGCTGGTCCCATTTCTCCGCCAGGAGAGAAGTGAGACTTTAATAAAAATTAGTAGCCCCCTTTGCCAACCCGCCAGTAGCAGACATGACCATGGGGACGCAAGAGGAGTGTTAAATTTCCCTTATGCGTTGCTCGTAGGCTCTTTTCTTTTCCTGTTCGTGCTTCAAAAAAGCATTTGTCCAGGGTGGTCTGAAGTTTTTCCCTCCAGCTGGTCAAAGGTGCAGATCCTCAATCATAGGAAGAGGATACTTGTCCAGTTTCTATACTCTGTTAACCATTGTACTAAAATCACAACAGATGCAAACGTTTTCATGTGGCTCTTCAGAACAGGAACAGTAGGAGCGGCCCAGTCGGAAAGAAGTACTGACTGGATTACGCTTTCGGATTCTAATCTCTGGAGTTCTCTTTATCCACGGCACTTAGTAGTGTGTACGGTACTGTGCTTTGAAGCGTACACCTTGAGGATGCCTAGTTGAGACTTAGACACTTCCGTATACTTTTCCAGCACCTTCTCTAGGGTTTTCTCCCCGACATTGTTGATGCACGACCAGTCTAATCAAGTTTTGAAAGCCAGTTCCTCCCCAACAAACTCAGTCCAGAACCAGATATAACTTTCAGCGGTAATTCAGCTTTCTGTTCACCATGAACTACTGATATGGAAACTTTCCAATTGAGACATCCCACGTGCACCTCCTCGGTAGTGACCATTGCCACATAACTCCTCCCTGTTGCTTGTGGGGGTCTTTGAATGGGCACTTGAATGGTTAGTGATCGGGATTTCCACTGCAGTAGCACCCGTAAAATCCCACCTTCTTCGTTATCTGCAGCGCTTGCAGAGTATGTACTTTCTTCTGATTTCGTGCAGACTTTTCTGTAAACTTCTGTGCACCAGTGGAAAAACCATTATGCAACTTGCTTTGTATTAGTTGTCACCGTGTCTTTGCTCAATGCAATTTTGACTGCACCTCGGCATGTAAGCTCGGCCTCCAGCCAAGTTTCTTTTGAATGGCTTCACTTTTAAGTCCACACACAAAGCGGTCACGAAAAGCCACGTCGAGAAAAGCTCTGTAGTTGCAATGAGTCGGTAGCCTCCTGAGTTCCACTACCTAATAGTAAGAATGGCTTCAATTTGATACTACAAAAAGTACCAATACTCAGAAAATTTAGGTAAGTAGTAACTCCATATTTGTTATCTGAATAACAAAAATAACACTGGCCTTTTTTTTTGTAGCTGAGAGCTTGTTCAAGAGTTGCTGGTAATTGAGGTAGTCAGAATGGCTTAAGTTTGATAATACAGAGGTTACCATTACTCATGTAAGAGAGTAGTTTTGTATTTCTATGTTATTATTGTTCAACTGCTATTATACTACAGTTTTTAGTTGAACTAAGCTTAAAATAATTATGTAGTGGCAATACTGCAATTTTATGTACCTCACTTGAGGCTCGCTCGTCATTTGTGCTTAAGCACATAACTACTTGGAGAGCTCGCGGAGCGAGCGAGACAGTTTTAGGGGTGGATAATGCAAAATCGGGTATGTGTTATATTATGTATGTATGGATGGTAGGTATGCCCCTTAACCGATTAACCCCGATTGACGCGTACACGCGTCTACATTGGAAAAATCGATAACCGCGGAGGACGCGTCAATGCGTCAAAAATGCGTCTTCGCGTCCACTTCGCCCTAGAGCTTTGTTGAGTCAAGGAAGCCACCAATCACAATTGCAGACGATTCTATATTGTTGTAAGTATCTTTTAGGCTTATAAAATACATAGACTTCCATAAGAAAATGTTGAGTAAATTTTGTCACAACAATAAGACTTCCTTCTTATAAAGTAAAAATTGAAAATATATTTCATAATAATAATAAAGGTACACAGAATAATTTTTTACAAACCAATATTACTTTAGCTATAACTGCTCATTATATGACAAGTAGAAAGCTATCTTGGCAAGTGGAACACTGGCACTTCAGCATCCTAGTGATGAAGACAGTATTCTTGACCTGGCACAGCATGGCAGTGACAAGGATGGCAGTGACCAGGATGGCAGTAACTCTGGTGGTAGTGATGAGGAGTTTGATGACAGGAAGAATGACTTCAGTGCTGATGGGTGTAGTGACTGTAGTAGTTACTAGATGGTCAAGGACTCTGCCGAGAGAACAGAATCGATGATTCTTAAAGGTAGCGATTCTACAGGAATTTCAACCACATTCTTTATAGCAAAAAGTAAAAATAAATATTGTTATATAACAGGTGAGACTGCAGGGAGCCCTCTGACATATACTTCTATTATGCTATGACCAGTTGCACTTGATAGTAAGATCACAAGCTATTCTGTCAACAATGCAGCCTACCAGCACATCAAAAGTAAAGACACCTTGGAGTACTAAACTAAATACACTCAAATATTCTATCATTCATTTGTGATGTACTCTTTTTCATACACAAAAGCCAATAAAAAAGCTTCTCTGTTCACAAAATTTATAACAGATGCTCAGTTCAAAATAATACACACCCTAAATAAATATCAACAAATTCTTCCTGATTGTAAGACAAATGTGTACAAAAACACTTTCTCTTACCTCTATGATCCAGTAGCAAACTGCTTCAGCCATGAAACCATACCTCCAACCTTACTAGAGTGCTTACTAAGAGCCGCGGTGTGATGCCATAAAAGTTTTTGCCAAACGGTGCGAGTACTTTGTTATTTTTAAGTCGGGAACAGCTCCTTAGCGTCGAAATTATGCTTTCCCAATAGCCCAGAGCGTACTCTATCGTTCGATAATACTGTCCCCGAGGCAATCTTCAACCGTTCGTCTTCTTTCTCTCGTTTAGTGTCTCCCTACCACCAAGCAATCAATCCTCTGTGTCTCGCGTGCGCCCGTGACCGCATTACGTAAGGCGCAATTAAAATTACTAGTGGTGTGCTTGAGCACAAATGGCGAGCGAGCCTACACTATTGTTAAATTTGATTTTAACAACTAACACTCAAGCTATTAAAATAAGGTCGAGTTTTTAAATTACGTATGAGGTAAAGGGGTTTCAATGTCATAGTAACCGCTCCCGCAACAATTTGAATTGAAAAAGAAGCAACAAAATCAAATCACGTTATTTAAAATTTTCTTTGTGATATTCTTAATAGTAGTTGTAACGCACAATACTTTCACACAACTGAACATACCTACGCAAGACTTACCTTCGTGGTTCGTCTAGTGGACAATGCATTTTTAAGTAAATACTGTTGAGTAGGGCGTATAACTGTGACAAATAGCGCATTAACTTACCACCGCCACAAACTCGAATAGAAATTGAGCTCCCATAAGATTTTGAGTTTTAACTGCACCCGAAAAACAATTCAAAGCCGTAAACAATTCAATTTCTAAGGTGATACGGGTAATTGTCGCTAAACCGGAGGATTCTGTTTAGTGAAGTTTGGGACGGGGTCGAACGCGGAGTGAACACAAAAATACGGAGGGTCAAAGTACAAAATGACATACGTACGTCCATATATATAAATAAATAAACAAACATCCCCGATTTTCAATTGTGTTACCCCTGTAAGTGTCTCGCTCGCTACGCTCGCTCGCCAATTATTCGTGTGTAATCGGTTAAATGCGCACGCGGGAAACTTTTTTCTCCTAAAAACACGGCTTTTTAGGCTTGACCCCAGTTTATTCTGAAACTACAACATTAAGCAAGCCTTACTTTATACTTAAGCTCCAAAGTGTGAGAAAATTCCTGCAAAAACGCTTGCTTTTCAAGAAATAAAAAGTTGATTCTACCGGTTACTATGGCATTGAAGACCCTTTTCCATACTTAATTTCAAAACTTCGCCGTTTTAGGGGGGATGCGGAGTGCCGATTGTTGGTTGTCAAGAGCCATTGGTAGTCTGAATGCCGTAGTATTAATGCTAAGGAAGCTACTACTACTCGAGGGAAGCTGAGGTAAGTACGTAATTCCATATTTGTTAGCTAAATATGCAAAATAACTCTGGCCTTTCCTTTGTTATAGGTAAGAGCTTATTGTCAACAGAGTGTCTAGAATGGCTCAAATTCAAGGTAATTTAGATAGTCAAAGTAATTTAAATTTGATACTACAGAAGTTATCAATACTAAGGAAATTGAGGTAAGTAGTAATTCCATATTAGTTGGCTAAAATTACAAATAATAACACTGGTTTATTTTTTTTTATCGTAGCCGAGTGCTTTTTCAAGAGTTACTAGTAATTGAAGTTATCAGAATGGCAGATGTTTGATACTACAAAAGATACCATTAATCAGGTAAGAGAGTGATTATGTGTTTGTTTGCTGAAATAAAAGGTCATATCTGATATTATAGTGTTTGCATGAACTAAGCTAAAACATAGTAACAATACTTAGTTTTATTATACCTAACTATCAGGCTCGCTCGCCATTTGTGCTCAAGCATATCACTAGTTGGCAAGCACGCGGAGCGAGCGAGAAGGGGGTGGATAACGCAAAATCGGGTATATGTTATATATTGGTACGTGTACACTTTAAACGCGCGAGCGAATTCCCTTTTTTCTTAAAAAAAAACGACTTTTTAGGCTCGAAAATTCTTGCCTTTCTTTTTTGTAGCGAAGAGCTTGTTGTCATAGGTAACTGGTAAATTCATATAGTCAGAATGGCTTAAATTTTATACTAGGGAAGTTACTACTGCTCAAGAAAATGAGGTAAAAAAGTAATTTTGTATTTGTGTGCTAACATTGATTGTCATTTGTTTTTTAGCTGAGAGCTTGTTGTCAAGAATGTGAGTTAATTCACATAGTCAAAGTAACTTAAATTTGATACTACAGAAATTGAGGTAAGTAGTAATTCCATATTTTGTTGGCTAAAATTACAAATAATAACACTGGTTTATTATTTTTTGTTTGTTTTTGTTTTTATCGTAAGGTAAGAGAGTGATTTTGTATTTGTTTGCTGAAATAAAAGGTTATTTTAGTGTTTGCATGAACTACGCCAAAACATAGCAACAATACTGTAGTTTTATGTTACCTAACTATCAGGCTCGCTGCCATTTGTGCTCAAGCACACCAATAGTTGGCGAGTGAGCTATTCAATTTCTATTCGAGTTAGTGGCGGTAGTAAGTTAATACACTAAGCCCTACTCAACAGCATTTACTCGAAAATTCATTGTCTACTAGACGAACCACGAAGGTAAGTCTTGCGTAGGTATGGTCAGTTGTGTGCAAGTATTTTGCGTTTCAACTACTGTTAAGAATGTCACAATAAATAACGTGACTTGATTTTGTTGCTTCTTTTTCAATTCAAACAGTTGCGGGGAGCGGTTACTATGGCATTGAATCCCCTTTACCGCATACGTAATTTAAAAACTCCACTTTATTTTAGTAGCTTGAGTGTTAGTTGTTAAAATCAATCATTTAACAATAGTGTATTTTAAGGCTCGCTCGCCATTTGTGCTCAAGCACACCACTAGTTTATTTATATGTTTGGACGTACGTATGTAATTTTGTACTTTGACCCACGCGTATTTTTGTGTTCTCTCCGAGTTCGAACCCGTCCCAAACTTCACTAAACAGAATCTTCCGGTTTAGCGATCATTACCAGTATCACCCTAGAAATTGTATTGTTTACCACTTGGAATTCTTTTGCGGGTGCAGTTAAAACTCAAAAACTTATAGGAGCTCTATTTCCATTTGAGTTAGTGGCGGTGGTAAGTTAAAATGCTATTTGTCACAGTTATAAGCACTACGCAACAGTATTTACTTGAAAATTCATTGTCCACTAGACTAACAACGAAGGTAAGTCTTGCTTAGGAATGTTCACTTGTGTGAAAGTATTGTGCGTTACAACTACTATTAAGAATATCACAAAGAAAAGTTTAGATAACGTGACTTGATTTTGTTGCTTGCTTTTCAATTGAAACAGTTGAGGGGAGCGGTTACTGTGGCATTGGAACCCCTTTACCATATATACGTAATTTAAAAACTCGACTATACTTGAGTGTTAGTTGTTAGAATCAATCATTTAACAATAGTGTGGTTTAAGGCTCGCTGCCATTTTAAGCACACCACTAGTATAAAATTGATGCTCAGATTTCTTTGATATTCGATATTTTTGTTCACATTAACAATTAAGTTCAATTACCACTGTTTTATGTATTAGTTAAAAAATGTATATAAATTGAAGATCAAAGCACAATTGAAAGAGAATTATAATTATCATTAAAATGTTCTTAACTGTATCGTAAGAAATGTTCTGAGTCAGTTCAAAATTTTTATCCATTTCTACTTCTTCATAATATGTATAAGGTCCTCTATTGGAATTTTTGTTCTTATTAGATGAATCCATTTATCTTTTAAAAATGTTTAGTTGTTGTGAATTTGACTCCTAACAGTTGTCCCAGGACAAGTCCCAGAACGAGTGCCAGCACAAAACTCCCAGCACATAACTCCCAATAACACTTCTAATAACTAACTCTAAACTGTAATTGGTGTAACAAGTAGGACATTGCTTAACAAACTGCATCTACAGATATTAAATAATAAACAATTTTGTTTTAACTCTTTTTCCATAATATGTGACAGTACTTGGGAGAAGGGACCAATTGCGTTAAAAATTGAAAAATGAGTTATTCATACCACTGTGTAGAGCACTTCATATGGAATATTTTGATACAAGTTTATAGGCAGGCGCTGCTTGGTTCATTAAATATACGAGTGGCAATGTGACTAATAGTCCAGGTTAGAAACCCAGATTTTTTGGCCAACCTTGTTTTTCAATATGAAGTAATTTTTTGAATTGTTTTAAGTCAATTTGTACCTGCTGAATCCAAATCTGATGGGTGCCAGTTGCAAATCCTTGAGCGTTTTTCAATAATTAGAATTAAAAAAAGGCCCCTTGAATTTTTATAATTTTCAACAAAATAGCTATAAAGCAAAATCATCACATCTACCATTCACTCTGGTATTATCTATAAATGGACCCGCAATTGATGACATCATCCAGTGCTTATGCATGCTTGTGCATGCTTGTGCCTGCACAAGCAGGCATTACACTTTGTGTTCAGCTTCATGCAAGGACTGAAAGGTTAGTGACCTATTGTAATCTTATGCCCTGTGACTACATAAATGTTGCTTGTGTGGCATGCAGGTAGCTAATGGAGTGCCTTATTTGTGGGGGGAAGAAACCAAAACTTATCCAGTCTAATCGAATCCAGAGCTTTCGTGATGCAAGTGAGCAACGTGGAAATGGTCTAAGTGAGAAACTTCCAGAAGGTGAATTGCACTTCACATGCCATAGAAGTTGTATTAGTACTTACTGCTCAAAACATCATTATTGAGCGCTGCTTAAGGTAGCGTAAGATAGAGACACGTGATGCTCCTCCTAGTCCTAAGAAACTGCGGGGGAAAAATGCGATTTTAATTTTCTCCAAGATTGCTTATTCTGTGGTACAGGATGCACAGTGAGCCGCCCTCACAAAAATCCTAGTTGATGGAAGGAAGCATATTTATGTAGAACCACAGATGATGGGAAGACTGCATCTAAAGAATCAATCTTACAGCGTGCACATGAAAGAAATGATGCCTGGGGTAGAGAGGTAGCATTTCGAGCAAATTTAGCAGTTAGTGACTTGCATGCAGCAGATGCCAGGTATCACAGAGACTGCTTAACTAAATTCTTCACCAACAGACCATCAGCAGAGTCTTCAACTGAGGCTTGTGATAGTGCACTAGAAGAATTATTGTCACAAATGTCATTGGATGTCACACGGATTTGGAATAGTGCAGAATTGTACACCCTGTACAGTGAGTTGGGTGGTACTTTGATCTCACGACGTTTTGGTCTTTCGTGGTAAAGCAGCAGATCATCTGAGCATTATTGACGATATGGAGGATAACTGTGACGCAGAAGCCATCTCTAAGGTAGCCAAGAAAATCAAAGTGGAATGCCAGAATCTCAAAAAGGATGGTCTTACATATTCAACTCGCGTATCAATGAACACTGCTCTTGCAGAATGCAGCGATTCCTTGTTGGCACTTCTGTCAGCAATATTCCCCCGCAACTGAAATCAACATTGCAAACAGCCATGATAGGCAATATTGTTACAAGTGCTGTCAATTTCCAAGCTACGTGCTTACAAATAGCCTTGAGTGTTGAGTTAAACCAAAGGCGAAAACTGGTAGACTTATTTCATGACTTTGGTATCACTTCCTCATATAATGAACTGCAACAATTCAAATTTTCCTGCGCAAGTTCAATGGCAAATGTTCCTCAATTAGGATTGTTTGACAGCACAAATAGATTGGTTCAAGTTGTGGCTGACAACTTTGACACCGAGATTTCTTCCCAAAATGGGCAGAAATCAACACATGGTCTGGCAATGATCATTACACAAGCTGGACAGCCTAAACCAAGAGCGGTAGCTGATATCCCTGAAATTCCAACAATCAAGCGTCAAAAATGGGAGCAAACAAAAGCCAGCAGCCAGACACTGGGGGAAGTGAATGTTCAGCGCTATCATGGTAGCAAAAAACCTGACATACCAGTTCAGTGTAGAGTTCAAGTACCTACGCTTGTCTTCTTAGCTAGCAGAGAAATCTCGCTGGATAGAGCGCATTTGAAGATATGTCTTTCTTGAGACAAGTTACAGGTGACTCTCCATGTCCAGAGTACAGTGGTTTCAATACAAAACATGCACGAGAAAGTGGTCAGCAACCAGGGCATAAAACAGGAATTGCATATACCCCGTTTTTGGACATGGTTCCAGCTTGACACGACGAAGACTGCTATGGTGGAGGCACAGGATCTAACATTACTCACAGGATAGGAGTGGACAATTTTTACTAATGACCAGCAGTTATATCAGGTGGCTGTTAACATAACTTGGGTGGACCAGAGTATGTTCTCCATGTTTGTTCCCCGTCTTGGTGGCATGCACATGATGATGAGTTTTGTTGGAGCTGTTGGTACCTTGATGCGAGGAAGTGGACTCGAAGACATTTTGAAGTCCACTCTAGCTGGAGTGCTTAAACTTCTGTTTGGAAAGAAGTTCCCCCATAAAGTCAGAGCACAACGTATTGTCACTGAGGAACTCTTGAGACCAATACTTGACAATCAAGAGTTACACTAAACAAGGGATCTCTACCAAATTGTGAGTTGACTGCCTCATCAAGCCGGTACTAATCATGATGAAGTTAGTTCGGGCAGAAAGGGAAGGGGATTGGCCACTCCATTTGTGGGCTGTGGAAGATATGTTACCATATTTCTTTGCATCTAGTCATGTCAACTATGCGCGATACGGTCTATACTACCTTCGATCTATGCAGTGTCTTCATCCAACATTGCTTAACCCATTCGTTCCCAATCCCGCTTTAAAGTGGGTGAAGACCGATTGGCTTCTCCGAATTTTAAAAAATAGTTACTTTATAGCTAGAACCTTCAGATTGCATACACAGGTGCCCAATGCATTGGAGAAGCATCTAAAATACCTTTCAGCCAGGACTGCTTCGACAATACCTCACAGCAGTTGCGTTTATTTCTTCCTCAGCAAAAAACAACAACATCGGTTCTCCGTCGAATTTTAAAAAAAGTTACCTTCTTCACAGCAGCTTCATTTATGGATCCAGTGATCTCCAGAGCTTTGTAGAAGCAGCGAAAAATTGCTTGAGCCCAGTAGCTCCAGAACACATTGAAACAGCCACTTCTTTGCCGACCAAGACTTTGCAGACTGACTTCCTGTCTTCTCCATTCTTTATAAAATCACCAGTTCAACTGGGGGCCTCCCCATTACGTACAGTCATAGGTAATGCTTATTACATCATAGGAAAAAAGTGAGTGTTGTGTGACCCAGGTAACTATGCAAAAAAAATTTTTTTTCAAAGTCATTTTTTGAAAGATGGCGTCTACAAGTTACAGTGCTGTGAAAGTTTTAGACTTCCTTGATGCTGACTCTAGTGACTCAGGATCAAGCGGAGACGAGAAAGACGACATCTACGGCTATAGGAGGCCCTGTATCAGGGTTGGTGGACCAGACCCCGTCAACTCTTATACTGACAAGGGGAGTCAAGAAAATGATCGAGGTAAGATTGTCTTTCTATTGTCTTTCTCTTGAAAACTAGCAAGCTTCTGTTGTGGAAAGGACTTATTTATAGCTATATTGAGATAGAGAAAGCTGTTTAGCTATAATATATATATATATATATATGTATATATATATATATTTCATTGAGTTTTGAGATTTGAAAGTGGGTTGTGGTTTTTTTAACAATTTCAAATTTTCAAAAAATTGAATTTTTTTTTTACCACATGTACTACTAGGACCAGATGTGTATGCAGTCACCGACCCAATTGTGAAGAGGACGCAGATGAGGCAACAGGAGCAGAGTCTTCCGATGATGAAGGAGAACATGCCGGACCTGAGTCTTCCAATGATGAAACAGACGAAGAGGCAGCAGGTTCCAGTTATGAAGAAGAGGAAGTGGCTCCTCCTGATCCGAGTTCTGGACGTTTTCGCGGTCGGAGAAGGCGGGCACCAAAGAAGAAGAGTCGAATGGATGAGGTAGGGGGTGAGTGGAAGAAAGAGGACAACACACCCATTGATATTCCATAATCTTTTGTGTGAAGGACCACAGACTTTGATATTTGTGGCTTCCCCCCCTCCCCTGCAATAGTTGTAATATGTATTGTGACACAAATATAATTGTTGTCGTTGTCTGTGTTTTTGTTGTGTTGTAGTGGAGCTTCACGCTCGATGTATATGTGTGTGCGTGGAGTTGAAATGTCATTCTAACGGTGCTTCCGGATCTAACCAGGGAGGGAACTCTGGATCTTGTGTGTGTGTGTACACCAGTCAATTTATGTATAATAAATTATACATTTATTTTTATGATCTGTATTCACCTGTATCTTCTATTTTCTTGTGTGTGTATGTCACAGGGCCAACAGCCTTAGTTTTCAATGTTTTACAAAATTGTACTTTTGGAGTTTACATGTGATTTACATATAGTGTACAGAATTATTGTAGTCTATTTGGTATACTTAGTCACTTGAAATATTTTTCATGTAAACTTTGATGTATATTTTGTTTAACATATTTCAGGCTTACTTCAAGTATACAGGTGGATTCCGAAAAGATTGCTCTACCATTTGAAAGGGTCTTTCGTGATTTATGATATGCTGAAAACATTACATTATCAACCAATAATTGTCTTGTTCAATTTGGGTTATTTTATAAAAGCATTTCAGGACATGTTTACTACTTAAAGATGAAGAAAAATTATGTAGAACAAAGAGTCAAAGGGCCATGTCAGCTCTTTAGCCATTTTAAACTTCAGTTTTGGATAGGTATAAGGGATTTTGCTTTTCTTTACACACTACACAATATTAGCTAAACCCTTTCTTAAATGCTCCAGTATTTTGCTGAACTGCCTAATTCAGCAACCAGCAACCAGAGCTATAACCTACATAGCTAAACTGCATAAGCAATAAAAAAAATCTGAATCCCTGCTGGTCAATGTCGTCAAATAGATTTTTCACTGCTGCTTACTGCATAAGCCTCTATTATTTCTCAGCACAAACAACATGATATCTTTAATTGGCAATACCTTACCAGACCCTTTACCTACATCTATGCTGGCAGCAGTAGGTAAAGGGACCGTACTATCTCAAAACACTTTTCCAGTTAAGTGTAAGTAACTATCCAAGTTAAAAACCCTTTACCATAGAAGTAAAATTCTAGACTGGATGTGGTCGTCTAAACTATTGTTGCGCGCTAGTCTCTACTGATTTGTACTACAGCTCTACTTTGTCTGGTGGACTGGGAAGAAGCTTTCGCAGTCTACCCTGGCTTATACTTGTGGGTACGTTGTTTTAAGGCTAGCAGTCAGTTTTATAATTAGCTGCATTGGGCACCCCGATCAGTGTTCTCCCCGTGCGGTGTTCTCCCGGTGAAGTTGTGTTTCCTGAACATTTTTTTCTAAGATACTGCATAAATGAATGAATGAATGTAGAATGCCTGAATTATGGTAGTGATATTTTGTGGTAGTTTTAGCTATATGATAAGCTTCCAGTTAGTTTGTTCCGTACTACTCTTGAAAATTTTCATTTCTTTGTGAGAAAGTGTGGGTCCACTTGAACGGTTTCTAGTTACTGAATTATTCTAAAACATACTCCACCATAATTATCCTCACTCATAACCTTTCCCATGACTACCCGAACATCCTTCAGTGTGCTCCTGGACAATGAGGGGGAGAAAATCATTGCATACAATCAACATAATGTTGTCTACTTTGTTTTAGGCCCATGGTTTCATGCAGTTTTTGGCCCTGGGATTTCCACCCTTATTTTTTTATACCTCTTCTAAATTTATTTAGGATTTCAACCCTAATTATTTTTTTTCCTCTTCTGAATATAAAATTGTAGCAATTCATAGTAGTTTGTTCAAGCTTTCATGATCATGACTTCACCATTTTCATGTAGCTAAATGGTTTTTGTGACTTTACAAATCTCTCTCTTCTCTCTCTCTCCCCCCAGTGAAAAAATCGTATAGAATTCCTGTCATTCTAGTTCATGCGATTCTGATAAACTTCAGTGAAATCATTTTACTTATCTGCTTATTCTTCATTGAGTTGTTGTTGAAGGACTTTTTCAGATTGCCCATTGCTTAATTATGGTTTAAACAATTTATTACATCATTATCGCTTTATTATGTATCTCTAAGGCAACGTCAGTAAATTGGTCAGTTTCTCTAAGCGCACAAGTGCTAATATCACGGCTTCGGAACCACAATGTCATTTTTAGCTTGTATAACCAGGTTTCATGCAAAGGTGTTAGGGGCACGCTTAAATCCTCCACCCCCGTACCTTCGTAGTTCCCCCCAGAATTTTAATTTTGTAAGTAGCTACAACAGCTGCAAGCTTGAATTATGTGGAGAAACACAGGTCAGTGTAAGTTATATACACTTTCACATAGGCATGTCCATCAAAGCAGTGCGAGTTTCAAAAATGTGTATGGCTACGTGTAGAGTGTGGCTACGTGTAAGTATACCAGTGTTTCCTATCCCAGCGCAGAATCCTATATGACACCCTGATAGCTTAGTCATCATATGCTTTTCTGGAGTAAAAGTATGTTCTTTCACCTATTTCTAAAGTCACTATGAAGCATTACTTTTTATATTATGTTGTTGTTTTTTCAGTTGATGTTGTTGTGAGAATAGGGAATAGGAATTTCCATATAGTGGCCAAATAATATTGGCTTCCAGTATCCAGGTGTACAGTCATGTGGAGGAAAAGTGGACTTTTTCACATGCAGTTCATAGAATAAGAATAGGACAGGTCATAGGAGCCATGACGACCACTAAGACCATAAACAACTTGGTATGATATTGTATATCATTGACGACCATTACCAAATGCAGATCTTAGGCCTCACAGATGTAGTTGCAAGTCTTATAAGTCACGATATGGATTTAGGACTGGTAGTTTGCTTTTTTTCATTGAATGTTGGTTGTTGTTGTTTTAGTTTTGTTTCTTGTGATTGTTTAAAGTGAGACACTATACAGTGGTGTCAAATTGACTATTGGGGATATTTGTTTATTTATATGTGGGGACGTACGCAATTATTTGTAATTTGACCCTCTCGTATTGTGTTAACTCTGGAGTTTGACCCGATACTTTCACCGGTGGTGAAAGGGTAAAATTCATCTTTATAAAATCATTATGCACAATTTGTTCAAGCAATGTACACAGCCGACCTTTTTAAATTAACGTATGAGACCACTTGCAGCAATTTTTGGAACTTAAAAAAAAAGCTTTTCCAAGGAATTATTGCGCTATACACATCCTCACTCTCAAGACTTGCTTACTAACAAAAGAAACAGCAAGGTGCTTAACACAAAATGAAGCAAATTTATGTATTTATTGTTTGTTCTTAGCTAGTCAGCACATGTAACACACAACACTCTCACATGCACTCATTCACTAGATATACCAACACATTACATTGCATTCTCTCGGTGGCTTGGCATGTTGGGAAATGAACTTTCAAGTATGAACAGTGATGACTAACAGCGTGTAGCGAGCGAACACAAAAATCAGAAGTACAAAAATTACATACATTGTGTCCAAGCATATTTTATATACAATAATATATCCCTGATTTTTTTTATTGGGTTACTGCCAATTATTACATATATAATTACCACGGTTGAGTTTGCCGCCCTTCCCCTTAGTGATTAAAGACGTCTTAAAATTAATTGTAGTCTATATTTACAAGTAAAAAAAAATAGTACACATTGTGATATATTTTGTTCCAAATATCAATTAGTCATCATTGTATAACTGTTCTGGTGAATTTAAAGCAATGTACAATGGCCTATCTAATTCTTTGTCTAATTTAATTAGCTTCATTTGTTAGAAAAATCTTTCCACATGAGCAGTGTGAGGCAGAATATGGCAAGTGCATAGCATGTAATATCTCTTGTGCATCAAAATTATGACACTGAGCATTAATCATATCTTTTGGTGCTAAGGAAATGATAAATGTTGTCTTATCAGACGAAATGTTTTCTTCGTGATTTCGTCAATTGATAAAGTTTTTGTGGCTTTTTCAGTTTCCAGATAATTTGGAATAGGAGGTCTCCACTGCACTTGAGCTAGACAGGGAAGTACTTTGCCTCCCTGCGCCCCCCTTCACCTGTCATCCACACACACACACACACACACACATATACACATCCCAGATATTATTTTGACTTTTGTGGAGACATTGCCCCAATTTCAAAGTTTTGTGGAAGTTAATATTAATATAATATAATATGGAAGGTGTAAATTTTAACAACTTCTACAATACTAAGCTAGCCTGTTTCGCTAAAAATGTCTACATTCGTTAGAATTGCAAGCACGATTACACAAATCTTAGAATCTTGAATTATGTTTAATCTAATTTTACTTTAAGATATACACTTTCAATACAGGAATGTGAAGTGGGAGGTGTATATTGTGGTGGCTACTGGTCTACACACGTGCTGATGACTCCTGGACTTCTATACAACTATAGGTGAGGAACTCTAGAATGACTTTTTAACTGCAAATAGAAATAGGCTTTTTATTGACTACTATATTTATTTCTCATATTTTAATTATCCATTTCCATTTAATGCACACTTCGACAACCTGAAATATATAGGGAGCGACTTAGAGTCTGAAATTTTTTACTAACAGAATAATCCTTTGAAACCTATTGTATGTGTGGCCGGACACACACACACACACACATACACTCTGCACACACATTGTATGTATTCAACTCTTCATTTGTAAAGTATTGAATGCAAATTGAAGGTGAAGAGTTCCCAGATCATTTGGTCAATGACGTGACAACAGCCATGCACAATTACCTGGTCTCACACATGCACACACATAGCTACAGTGATGAAATAAATGAAAGTAATACACATGATAGTTAGTCATTACTTACACAGGAGCTCATGTCAGGTGTTTCTATGGTTCTGTGATTTCCAGATAATGTAAGATTCTTCACCGCCAAGTTTATGATGACATGAAAATGTAATAATATTTTATTTTTATTTCTGCACACACATTCAGCAGAAAAAAACAGACAAAACTGATTATGCCAAAAAAAATTTTTGACTTATCATTACCGACTGTACTAACTGTAACTCGATTTCTGATGACCTCAGAGCTGCTATGTAGTTCAGATAGAGTACACAGCTTATTTGTCTTTTATTAGGTGGATTCTGAGCTTCTGAACCTTGTACTATTAAATATTTTCGGGCCAACTGACAACTCAACAGTTAGTGCTCCAGCAGCTGCCTTATTTTTTAATAATTGTAAAAAAACAACAACAACAACTAAATACCTGTACTATCATTTCTATTTTTTTATTACAGGAAGTACTACGTCAGAGCAACATATAAACAAAATTATTGGAGCGTTATATTGGATAATTGATTTTTTTAAATAAGGAGAACTGCCTACCAAATGCAGAACGCTACGTGGTGTCTAAAGCAGTGAAAGGGTTAAGAGGACCTTCCACCACACACATATACACAAACATGCAGTAGGAGTCGAAAAAAGTTTCGAATTCAATTCGTAGTACGGACCTAAAACGGTAGTTTTTTAACCGTAGTTTTTATCGTTGCGTTCCGTACCGTTTTGACTAAACGGCCGACACCGTTTACTAAAACGGTAAAAAACGGTGAAGCATTTCCGTCGATTCACAGATATTTTCTAGCTAGAAACTCTTTTATAGCTATATCAGCAAGCTAAGGCCTTGTATCGACCATTAAACGCTATGGGGATAGTGCAAAAAAGCTCGTATAAAATTTTAACTTGCTTCAATAAAGCTGCAGACTGAAGTTCCGACGGGCACAGAGCTATAACGAGGTCCGCACTTCATAGATCTTTTGTTAGCTACTGACGGACTTCCAGTAGTAAAAAATCTAAGCCGGAGAAAGCCCTAACAGCGAGAAAACGTCGATACTGTGCGGTGATCGAACTAACAATTCTCCGCGAGACAACTTCGAATAGGACAGCTTCAATTTTTTTTAACCCAAAAATCTCCGCCTCTGGAGCCTGTAAACAAAAAATCGGAACGTTTTATTGGATAAACGATTTTTTATATTTCTTTGAGCGAGACATACGGTGATCGAGAAAGATTAAAACGGTAACGCGGTCGAACGGAATGGCCGTTTTTCAACATACGGCGTACCGTTTTTTCCCCTTTTTTTTATTTTGCGACGGCCGTTTTACGGAACGGAATTCGAAACTATTTTTTGACTCCTACTGTACACATGCACACATATACACACTCATACACACACACTAATTTATGTACCCATTTGTGTCTATTGGATTATACCTTATCACCTGAGATTTGATTTGAGGATAGTTGGGTGCAAGGAAGAAGTTGATTGTTATAGAGGATTGTGCATTTGTATGTGTGTTTGTTAATGTTCATGTGATAAACAAACTATCATCTCCCCCGTCTGTCTTGTGCTATCTTGGTTCTTATGCAGGGCCAGAGCAACCTAAACTGTCATGGCCGTATAGGTATTTAGTAAACTGGGTGTGGCACCAGTGATATTAATTATGGTGAACTTGTACCTTCACAAGAATGCTTGATCGCAACTCTGATCATAATGAAGCCACTTGTACCAAGTCCTCCCAAAGGAGACGCTCCATAATCTTGCTCAAAATATTGACGAGGAAAGAAATTCAATGTCTACTGTGCTGGTGTATATTTCCAAGTAAAGTAGCTCTACCTGTAATTTAAGGTCAGTGACTTAAAAAAAATGTTTTCACCTGAAATTATTCTTTGATGCTAATTGGTAACACAGTAGAATGTCAGTTAGCCATTATGTAAACCTGACTAGTATAAGTGACTTGACTGCAGCCATTCGTGCCATTTACCAGCCTTATATTTCTCGGTTTTTGTTGTGTTGTCAGTTCACACACTTCACACTTTAAAGTTTAGTTTGGTCTAAGTTTGTGCCATTGGCATTAATCTGAGATGCCAGAACTGCCGTATCTGCATACTTAATGTTTGACATCGTGGTTCCTATGTTATTGTGTAGATGAGCATTAATAAATAATGTATATGCAAAAAGCATTCATTTAATACTTAAGTGAAATGTTACTGTTCTAGTGCAAGAACTATATCTGAGTTCAATCAATGTCTAAAATTCTTATCCATTTATTTATATGTACCATACTGTTGTATGTGTGTGTGTGTGTTGTGTTTTGCATAGTACTAAAGTCTTTATGTTGTACTTCAAGTGACAGACTAAATTTGGTTTACTAAGGTATGTTTATTTTATTTTTTATGTTGTTATACAAATATTTTTGTTGATGTATTCTCTCTTTCACGACTTTTTTTAAAACCATACAGAATTTTTTTTATTGTTTGGCTGTCACCAGGAATTGAACCCTGGATCACAGGGCTTCATACAGAGGCTCCCCCCTCCCCCTCCAAGAAATTTGAATTAATTATAATAATAAAAGAGCAAAATTATTTTTTTGTTATTAAAAAATGTAAACCAAAGCACAATTCTTCTACTTTTTTGTTTGAAAACCTCTAGAACTTCATCAAAGTTTACAATCTAAAGTTCAAGGCCTCAATGGCAATTCTTACGAGCTGACTAAGGTTTTAGTCAGTGATACTGCTGCGTATACGGTGAGCCTCATATAGCTGGAAAATCTTTTTAACTGATGCTGTTCCAAGGAAGGACAAGGAGCGTGTTCAAAAGTTTAAATGGTTCTGAAAATATCCCCGTATACCTCTGAAGTTTACAGTGGACAAAGCAGCTCACGTTCAGGGTTTCATACAGAGGGGGGGGGGGGGGGGGGAACAAGGTCTAGTTTCCCCCCCCCCCAAGAATATTAGAAGATTGACAAAAAATAATAATAATAACATTAGTCCAATGAATAACTAAGTAAAATTAATGATCTCTTTCAATAGTTCACACTGGAAGAAAAGTATGTCCTTCACATTTCCAACTTCAGGACAGATGAGCTGGTGGTAACCATTCCGGGTCCTGTATAGGGCGTACTTTCCTTCACTATTTCCTGAACATATCCTTGACATAAACTGCACTATTTCCTTTACATGCCATATGGTTTGTACTGCATATATCATATCACATTTCCTTCATATTTCCTGAATTAAAACTGAACTATTCCTGTACATTCTAGGTAGCTGTCTGTGCGAAAATGTGCAGCTTTCCTTTAGATTTCCTGTACTCAAAAACTGCACTTTTTATGCACCTTTCCTACACAAAGTAACTATTCTTCACACACCTTTCCTGCAGCAATCCTGAAGTTAAACTGCACTTTTTGTGCAACCTATTCTACACAAATCCTGTACCTTCAAAATTTATCCATTGTTACCAGAATATGAATAAATAATTATGACCATGTACAAATAAATGAAAAAAATGATGCATCAGACAACAGTTCCTGTACTTTGAAAGTTCATCTCTGCAACCTCTTTAGTTCATTCCTGCATTAACAAAGAAACAAGGTAATGAACTCAACGGTAATACTTCAAACACTAGTATTGGTGATCAATGACTTGTACAAATTACAATCCTACATCCACAGATCCAATAACACTTAAAGAATCACCTAGATATCACTAATTAGCGTTTTCATACTTACTCAATAAAATTGAACAACACCGCGCTCTCTACTTGCTGTCGCAGCCTGTAAATCAGTCTAGTAAGATTACACAGGGCAGAAATTAGCTCAATCTTCACTGTGCCCACCACCGCGTGTACGGCACGCATATTGTGTTGATACCCTTTACCACCACCTCTTCTAACACTCCTGATTACTGAGGTAAAAGGTCGATAGTGCTAGGTGCTAGGTTTCCAACTCGAAATTGGTAAAGGGTTTAATTTTAAAACACCAGATCAGAAATGGTAAAGGGTTACTAATACCACAGAAGTTCTCTACATACAGCAAGAGTGATAATACGCCTGTGTATCTCCTCTTCTGGTCTGCTCTTACTGGCGTTCATGGATTTTTATCCCGGTGAGTGAAAACACAACTGGTACGCTTATAGTGTACTCTGTTGCTGTCCGCACTAGACTAAAGCGGTGTAAAACTGAACAACCGTATTGGTCAATTCAAAGACTGGTATTTCTTCAGTAGTGCCTCAAGTAGTATAGGGCAAGTATGTTAGTACCCTTCTCTCATTTTTGTTTTGCTAGCAAGCCCATTAGCCACTAAATCAAATTTCTGTGGTCTTCATTGTTGCACCATAACTGTATTGTACTTGCTAGTGAGGAATTTTTAATGAAAACTATAAGCCATTTTTCTTTTGAAATTAATATATACAATAATATATTCAACAGTTGATGTCTCTTTAACTAAGCTTTACTGTATGAGAAATAGTGTTGACAGTAATTGGTGCCCTGTTGTCATTCTGGTTGGTCTATCAATTTACCTAAATTGTGCCACTCTGTCTCGACATGTCGAGGGGGGGGGAGGGGAGAGAGAGAGAGATTTGACTTCAGAGTGGAGTTCATCACTGGAACGGAGTTTGGGACAGGTGAACACTAGTGAAGGGAATTTAACATATGTGGAGTGTCCATAGAACAGAGCCTCCCACCTTACTGATTCATCCATATTTTTACGGAAATTGCTGATTCAACACTGATTGCCCCCTGAAACTTTGAAAATGTTAGACCTTGAAATTTTACCCTTGATAATATACCCTGATGAAGGTATAAATTTTGAACAACTACTTATGCACTACTAAAGTAGCCTGGCTACAAAATGTCTAATGTATGAATGTGTTATGGAATGTAATAATGCAGAGCACAAACTCCAATCTAAGGATCTTGAGTTTAATTGAACTGTATTTAAGCTAATTTTACTTGTGACTCTCTGTATGTAGGGTTGTGAAGTAGGAGGTGAAACCCAACTCCACAGGGTCAACACATGTCCAAAAGTATCATTAAAAGAAGACTCGGTGTTCCTCCGTGAAGAGTGTGCTAATAGCTACTCTTGGACTTCAATATAAGAGGTGAGGAACTCCTGAATAACTTTTAACCTACACTAATAAGAAAAGAGGCTTTTTACCTTTTATTCAAGGTAAATTATATATATACATACTCTAGTGACTAACTCATACATATTTTCATTTAATGCACAGTTAGACAACCTGAAATATATAGGGTGCGATGGAAAAATTTGGGCTCTAGTCACTTTACGAGCAATTCGTTGAAATCCTGTATATCGATAAACAAATAACACACACACATACTCAAAAATTAATGCACCCATTTGTTTTTAATAGTACATGTCTATACAGGCTTCTGATAAGAAGTGAAATTTTAGCAGACATGATGTCCTCTCAATATTAAATTTGAGAGGAGAAATGCTATTTTGGTCAGCCGGCCGTGTAATTTGTGTTATGTAGAAAGTAGTACCCTATTCATTTACTCGGCCCTCTCTCTTTATGTTGTACAATCTGCCGAAGATACTGTTGAAAGAAAGTGAGCAGGGGGTGATGATAGTGAGACACATACCAGCATTAATTCAAAAATGTAGTGCTAATACATTACATACGTATTTAATAGCAACAAGATTTGTACTTACGAACCTTGGCCAGTGAGCTAAAATTCACTCCTGATGAGATATTTCTGATCTGTAGAATTCTGATTCAACCGCCAAAGTTTCTCCATATCTCACTCGCTAAATTGTGTGCGTGTGTATGTGTATATAGTAATTTATATATAATATATTTGTAATAGCAAAGGTGCACTCACTGTGGACTTATTCAGAGTGCTTATGAAAACACTTATTACACTAGTTTGTATCTACATACACACATACACAGGTCTGCACTGTTAAAACATTACATACATACGTACGCTCAATCCTATTTTATCCAAATACCTCTATTACAGGCACGCCTCTTTACAGGGCAGGACACAAGTTAGCCACTCAATTAATCAATTCTTGCCTCACAATTTCGCTAATTTGACCACCATTACCCAATTGTGTCAGCACTAAGCCGGTTATTTCTGGTTCCATAAAATTGTAGAGAAGCCTACTAAGGGTTGCAAGTGAAAGAGGACTGTACTTAATGCTTGGAAAAATTCCCTTGTAGCTGGCATTTCTGAGATACAGACACCCTCGGGTCCCATGGTGCCTGGTTAAGAGGGGATTGAGTGTACATGCATACATACATACTTACATACATACATGCATACATACATGCATACATACATGCATACATACATGCATACATACATGCATAGATGCATGCATACATACATAGATGCATGCATACATACATGTATACATACTTACATACACAGAGCTGGGCAATATTGGATAATCACAGGCGATATGATACTTACCTGCATTATCGCGATAGAACGATATATGATATTTCATAAATAATATTTAACAAAGTAAATTTTATCCAGACAAAGTTAGTCCGTGGGGCAAGACTATGTTGGCTTTCTTTAGACAGAATTTTAACTCGCAACCGCTGCTAGCTACTTTTATAACTTTGCTAGTACATTACGGACATGTTTGCAAACCGCGAAATGGCTATTCCTTTAATCTGTCGTGCGCATGAAGTTCATGCATTAGTTTAACGACCCCAACAGTTTTCTGAAAAAAAGGCAATATCAGTTTTTTATCGCGGTGCAACGATAATACCGGTATATCGCCCAGCTCTATACATACATACATACATACATACATATCATACACACGTATATACATACACACACATACATACCTACATATATGTATACACACTAGTACACTATCATGGTTCCTATGTTGTCATGTAGGTGAGCGTTTATAAGGGTATACATGTAATAAAATCAAAGCTCAAGTTTTATTTTAATGATTTCATAATACTGTAGCTTGAGTGGTTAAACTTATATGAATTTTATGACTGTAAGTTGTCTGACATTCAAATAGTGATTGTAGGTGACACATATTCAGGGTTTGTAGCTGTTCTTGTGCAAGAATAATATCTGATAATGTTCATGTGTACATATGTGCCAAAGTGCTTCTTGATAGAAAATGACCACTCAGGATAGTATCTAGCTGTACTCTGACTTTACACTGTATATCCTGTGCAGTAAAATTTAGCTGTATCAATGGCTAACAGTACTCTCTTTCTTACTCTTTATATAGCCCACCTTTTCCATGAGGCTTTTCCCCCTTCTTCCATACTGTTAATGTGCTCTTGACTTATTTTCCTACTTATGTAACATAATGAAGTACAGTAGGAGACACAGAAAAATTCCGAATTCCATTCCGTAGAACGGCCGTTGCACGATTAAAAAACGGGGGAAAAACGGTACGCCGTTTGTTGAAAAACGGCCGTTCCGTTCGAGCGCGTTACCGTTTTAATCTTTCTCGTTCACCGTATGTCTCGCTCAAAGAAATATAAAAAATCGTTTATCCAATAAAACGTTCCGATTTTTTGTTTATAGGCTACAGAGGCGGAGCTTTTCGGGTTAAAAAAGTGTGAAGCCGTCCTATTCGAAGTTGTCTCGCGGAGAATTGTTAGTTCGACCACCGCACAGTATCGACGTTTTCTCGAAGTTTGGGCCTTCTCCGACTTCGATTTTTTACTACTGGAGGTCCATCGGTAGCTAACAGAAGATCTACGAAGTGCGGACCTCATTATAGCTCTGTGCCCATCGGAATTTCGGTCTGCAACCTTAATGAAGCAAGTGAAAATTTTGTACGAGCTTTTTTTCACTATCCCCGTAGCGTTTAATGGTCGATATAAGGCCTTAGCTTGCTGATATAGCTATAAGAAGAGTTTCTAGCTAGAAAATATCTGTGAATCGACGGAAATGCTTCACCGTTTTAGTAAACGGTGTCAGCCGTTTAGTCAAAACGGTACGGAACGCAACGATAAAAACTACGGTAAAAAGACTACCGTTCCACGGGCGTTCTATGGGGACGGAATTCGGAACTTTTTTTTTGGCGCCTACTGTACATGCATTGATCCTCTGCTTTTTTGTTGCCTATGCACACGTAACATTACACTTTGTGTTATGTTTCGTGATTGATGTTGTGGCAACGATGGGAAATTTGGCTAGCTTAACACTATCAAGTTATATTTTCTAAATTTTGATGACCATTACCAAATCTGGGATAACAACATGGACCCCTCGAGAAGTTGTGTGGCTGTGCTGGTCTTATGAGTCGCAGTTAGTCTTAGTGAAGTGAGGAGATTGACTTAAAGGGGAAGAGGTAGGAGTTGTAGACAGAGCCAGTACGAATCGTGAGTTAAAGATCAAGGAAGTTCCACAGATACAGATGACACCTGAGTGTTCAGTAGCCTCGACCCATGGGTAGGAGTAGAATGGAGTAGAGCAGCGCAGGTGTCTCAGCTCTGGCCACTTTCCTCCCTCCAAAGTCACTGCCACTAGGGAAATATACACTCTCAAGTCTTGTTGTAACTTATTGAACACGTGGGAAATCTGAACTGAGAGGGGAGTGGCTGACAATGATATAGTCTGTTCACAATCCATTCACGCATGCGTGAGGTAAAGGGTTTATATGCAATGAATTAGGCAAGATGTACACAACTGGGAATATATAGATCGATGTATGGATAGGATTTAGAAAGAAAGAAATAAGAGGGTTAATTACATAGCAGTGAGGTAAAGTGTATGCATCACAATATTCATATGGTATGGAGTGAAGAGTCCATAACAACCTGACAACAACAAGTTTAACAGAGACATGGGTTTAGAGCTTCCAGGATGCTGGTTGTGCTACCTGCAAATCACCGTTCAGTATTATATTAAACAGTAAGCATACCCTCCAGTAATATTGCTGCTTACATTGTGTTTAATATATCACCATGGAGAGTTCAACTTCAGTTGACCCCTGAAGAGGTCAGGGGGCGTGCCTTGTGTCCGTATACTATTACTGAGTGTCTCCGGGACACTATGGAATGAACCGGTTACAGGCGGATTGAAAGAAGTCTAAAAGGCTTAATGCAGGGCTCCATAAGAAACTATGATGGCGAGAATTGCGTGAGTACGTGAATTATGTAGAATAGTAAGTGAATTAGTTAGCTACAGTTTTTTCCACGCTGTTAGTGAAAAGCCCGCCAATAATTTCTTAGCAACTCTCCGTGCACGAGTCCAACCGGCTAGTGTTTCTAGCCTCCTAGTGTGAGTTCTAGAGCACGCCAGAGCTTACAACTGCGTCATAAGCTAGAGCTAGCTGGTGTCTATCCATTTCTGCCATAAAAATTTTTTCGAAAAAAATCTACCCATAAGGCTTTACCCGGGGATACTGAAAAAAAATTGTTTGCCGCGTTTAGGCCGATTTTCCCAAAACCGGTCACATATGTTGTTAACCTTCAGTGTTACGTTTTGTAGCTCTAGGTTAACATTGAAAATGGATACTGGTAAATGTCTCTGGCCTTTTAGCTTCTTTGCTTATGAAGACAGCTTTTACATATACTGTTTTCATTGCTCAAGCTATATTGATACCTAATTAGAATAGCCAATAAATCATTCATTTGGTCCTGAGATGATTTTGTAAATAGCTTGCTAGTGTATAGTGGCACTTGTGGGCCTCCCTCAGTGAAGCTCATGAGTTCCTCCTTCAGGCTCACACAATGGTGACAGCAATTAAGCTGCTGCCACCAGAATCAGTATGCCTTCCCCTCGACAGCCCCCCTCGAAAGGTGGACTCAGGATTATACTAGTTTAATCTAACGAGATCAGATGGCACAAATGGCAGCTGAGAACTGACTGACTGCACACACAAAACACGAAGTCTTATATGCACAGCCCGGACAACACAACAATGAACAACAAGTTGTAGACACACACAGGTGACGACATGACTTTAAAAATTAACTAAGTCCCATAACCGAAAATACATGTAACTGAATCCAAAACAAGCACAAACATATAATGTTCGATTCATAGTTCCTGGAATGTGGGCGTCCCCACCAATTTAGTTGGGATGTCGTCCCACAGCGCTAAAGGTTCGCACTTATGGTGCTTCATTATGCCAGTGAACTAAAACACACACTTTATTGCACAATCTAATTGTAAGCCATATATCATCTCTAATATATACTTCGTTTGATCTGGTTTTATAAATGCATTTACAGGGAGTTTTAACTTCACACACATACTTGCTTAATTGTAGAGTTGGTAATTATTGTGGACTTATTAGTAATAAGGTTTAATGAGCTAACTCTAATGGAGTTCAGTATGGAGTAGATATCTCACAGAATATCATTAAGATATGTGTGACTGTGAACTATAACAATTATGTGATAGGTGTTTTCTCTAATTAAAGCACTTTATTACACAATCTACACCATAATTGAGTGAACTCATATATATTGTAATTGTTTAATCTCATATATAAACACATTAGAATACAGAGAGGTTGGTTGTTTCCAACCATAGTGAGCTGAGTATCCTTATAGCTGCCTAGTAGATGACTTTTGCTGTTCATGATGGTTCTACTGGTTGCCATGACCATAAAGAGATGGATGTGTTTGTTGGTTTAACTTCCCCCTCCAATCCCCAATACTCAGGGGTTCATTTTGGAATTAATCTAGGGAGGGGGGGGGGGGGCAAGACTGAGCTTTCACTATCTTAGGGGTCATAACTTTTGTACATAATTAAGATAGTAGAGGACTTGTGATTTAATCATTTACAATCTTCATCATTCACATTTTAACTTTGCTTTTTTGCTTACGAAAGTTTAAAATATTTCAAGGGGGGAGAAACGCCTTCAAGGGAGGGGAGAGGACGAGCACCACCCTGGCTCCCCCTAAATGAACCCCTGAATACCCACATGCTAAATATATGTCCACATTTTGTTACGAAAGTGGGTATAGTAATTACTGAGTATAAGAATTTCTGAATCACACGAGCATTCAATATTCTCCCATACTGAACGCTGCATGATGAATGCTCCAATGTGCCCACGTGTAGTTCTTGAGCACAACCAATTTAAACCATTTTTACTTTGATGCACAAGTCTTCCCCCCACTTTTCCCTCAACTCCCCATCCCCCCTCCCCCCCCCCACTCCAGAAAGAGAAAATAAGATATATGATTTATGAGTCGATTTGATATGATTTTTTTTTGTTTATCCGTTTGTAATTTACAGCATGTGTACACATCTAAATCTGTGTAGCCCCACCCTCAAACACTGACGCCACTCCTTCCCCTTGCCCAATTCCTGTTCCTACGTCCAACACTGAATACATGGAGAAGAACGGCTATAGTTGGGGAGGGAAGGGGGGGAAGAACTCTGTTTGAGAGGGAAATTTTTCAGTTTCCCCCTCCATTTTTCTGTATCAAACTCTGCTACATGAGAGTATTCATACTGATCAACATTTAATCAATCACAGCATGATGTTACAACTCACTGTAATCTAATTACTATAATTATTAACTTTCAAAAATTCTGAGGAAGGGAGGTTCCATCTTGGGGAGGCGGAGGTTAGGTTTCTATCTACTCTACAGTGTGTATGAAACCCAGACAACTATGAACACATGATTATCAGTCTTTTTTGTTTATGTGTTTGTTTGTTTGTTGTTTTTATTTTGTTATTTTAGATTTAGAGGAGGTCAAGTGAAGTTTCTCTAGGAGAAGATGGCATGATAAGGTTGTTCATTATGAAGTCTACGGAAAATTCCTAGACACTACACTTCTAAACTTTGATGACGGATAGCAGAATGTCTGATCATAATGCTGGAGAAAAATATTTGTTGTTTTGTGTGAATTATTAATTTACACATTCATGTTTTTTATTATTTTGTATCCTGAGAAAAGAATATTGCACCTTCGTTACATTGTACACTCACCTACTCCTTTAATTCCTGAATTATTTCATGGCGTATTCATCATTCCATACATTATAGTTTATGTATTCATCTTTCTTAAAATTTGAGACATTGTTAAATGCTAGATATTGAAATGAGAATTTCTGCTAAAGATCAATAAGAAAGCAGCATCAAAAGTATTGTACTTTTGTCATAAGCTTTATGTACAGTATCCTTATGGTGTGTCGAGGTCTGGTGCCAAAAGCTAAAAGTAATGACCTTTGTTTCATGGAACAGTGGTAGACTTCAGAATAGGATAAAATTTCCCCTAATATCTTCAAAGAAAATAACATGCTAAGAAAGCCAGTCAAGTGAAGAAGTGTGCAGAGTATAGATCTAAACTAACTAGTTATAGAAATGTTGGGCACAGTTAGTCCCTCTACCCTGAAATATTCATTACAGAATTTGAAAGGAAAATACTTTTAGCCACCAGAGAAAAGCAACTTAAGTTGTTGTGTTGCTGTTACAGTTACAGCAAGGAAATGTAGAAGCAGTCATAGAGTGGGATTTTTTTTAAAAATTTGCCTGACTTGGGAAGCTCAGGCTGTCGTTATTAATGTACTACTAATAATCTAATTGTACACTTAAGACTTATGATAAATCCAAGTAGCGATCACGTATACACATGTGTCATACTTCAAAGACACTATAAGCCTACAATTGAATAATAACCCAAAAAATATCTTCTCTGTTGAGTAACTGGAAAACTATCAATTGACCTTAGTGCAACGTTACAGTCTGTTATACAGTTTTCACATACAATGTTACAATGGTAGGAATAAAGTCTGGATGTCGTATCAGTAACTTATAGATACCATTATTAAATCACTGCATTGTTTGTATTATCTAGTCTAGTTACGCGTCTCAGAATATCTATGTAGCTGTAAAGTTCTAGATTTACTGGTATAGCTAAACCATTCTGACAGAAAATTGACTGGAAAACTTAGTTCACTTTAGTGCAACATTTTATAGTGTCTGTTATACAGTTTTCACATACAATTTTACCATTGTAGGGATAAAGTCTGGATGTCATATCAGTAACTTATACATACCATTATTATAAATCACTGCGTTGTTTGTATTATCTATTATCTAGTCCAGTTACAAGATTATGAATTTGTCAAGTCTCAGAGTAGCTATATAGCTATATGGTTCTAGATCCACTGGTATAGCTAAACCATTCTGATGAAAATAGTTTTGTTCATCATGCCATTGAAGTATACAGATTTTGTATATTATCAGCAGTAACAGCAATTTATTTTATTGCATATTATAGTTTAATAGAAGCAATTCATTTTGCAAAATAATGAAGTAGCTATTCCTACTGGAGGTCAGATAGCTATTTGGGGATGATGTATGCCGCTTTACTCGTCAGAAGATACCTGCAGGCCCGACACCCCTCAATTTAGTGATGGATCAATCCTTTTTTTCGAAAAAACCATCTTAGCTGTCCTTATACGCTTTAAAACCTGTCCATTCGCATGGTGATGGATTTGTTATTGTTTATATTTCTCTTATAACTATAGCAACGGAAAGGTACCGCCCAATTAGGCAAAACAACGGTCGTCATTTGTTCAGATACATTGCACACGCAGCACATGTGGAAAGAAATGTTGTGGGAGAAGAGGCTTGACGAGCTACAGTGGTCTGTCATATTGATTAGGTAGGCTCAGGTGTTAGATACTGCGTGAATTAATGCGGCGGTGGTGTAGGGGTGGGATTAATGTGAAATAACTATAATATACTCTACTTTGAATGAGTTGTGCAAGTGTTAGTCGTGTAGGTTTACACTATTTTAGTTTAAGTTGTTGTACGTTAAGGCAGTCAATCCAGAGTAACCTTACAAATAATCTGTGGAATATACAATTGAAGCCTATTGTCGAATACTTGTGCTAGCCATTAGTATTTGTAGTAGTCACACGACTGATCAGCGGTGTTGGAAGATGTTTAGTAAACGGGCACGTTTTCTTGGGGTCGGGGGTTTAAAAGTGAGAAGTTGCCTTGTTAGATTATGCCCCACAATTTTGGTGGCCTGAAGCCCCACCCCCCACCCTCTGCCTACGCCACTACTGATATCAATCACGGTGGCTTTGCCCCTATAGCCACCTCTACACACTGCCCAGATTGTGTCACATAATATTTTTAGCTGCTACGGGTTATTATGACCATGTGAATAAAACATTCAGGTTTACTGGACTGTCTGGCAAGTTGAAGGTCTTGCCCTAGTTCAAGCTGGCTCATAACCAACCTGCGAGGCAAGACTTACTGGCAAGTGTTTGTTCTTGATGAAGTCCTCAATATAGATGGAATCAAGCAAGTCTCAAGTTGTGGTGTACATGTCTCATTTGAGTTGAGTGTCCATCATTTTGGTTGAGGTGATTGTTCAAACTATTTTATGATGATGCCCAGGGCATACCTGATTTAGGTGATGTTTGTGACCTTCCTGTTGTTGCTGTGTGGCTTGCAGGGTGGGGGAGGGGAGAGAATGGACAGGATATGACCTTTGAATGGGATGTGATAGGGGGCTAGTTTCATTAAAAGTCCAGGTGGAGGAGATGGGTATATGAGTGATATGCATCAGTTTTTATTGAACAGGTGAAGGATATGGACTCCTGTCACATGGTAATAGACACATGTATGAGCTGGTGATGTTTGTATGTTCTATTGGAACTGTAGTTCTTGGACTTTCTAAGTCTTAGGACAGAGAAATTGTAGGCTGTGGTATATGCTTTTATCACTTGAGTGATGTCCACCAGTTGTATTACTAATTTCTTTCATGATTAGTTTTCATGTAGCCACAAGATATTTGATGATAGACATTAGGAGCACTCTAGTTCTGCAACATTTACAATAAAGTTGAGTAGCTTCTTATCAAGAAGTGCAACAGTTTTATTATTAATAATAAATAATAATAATATTACTGTTATAACAGAAATTTATTATAGTCAGGGTTTTATCTAGAAAATTTGTTTGGAAAGGGGTGGGAGGAGTTAGGGCATATCCACCACCCTTAGGCTGCAAGACAAAAAATATTTACAACTAGCAAGTACCCCACCTCATAGTGGCGCTTGACTTATTGCACAGTAAGAATGCAGTAGCATAAGTTATTTTTGTTCATCGTTATCATTCTCTACATCAGTTTCCCTCTTCTGCTCTCTTTTTCCTGAACTATCCAGCTTTTCTTATCCCCAACCTTTCTTTCTTTCACCTTTCTTCTCGAGTCATGGAGTCCCTTCTATTTCTTTGTCTCTCCTGCTTCTGAATATTTCTGTCCTTCTATCATGATTGTGGACTTGGGCTTTGTTGAAATGTTGCCTTCTTTTTTGCACTTTTCCCTTCCTTCTTGAAACATATGCCGCCTTTACTCAGTGATTTCACTAGCTGCCTCCTCCTTGTCCATTCAACCCTCTTTTTAGTGTACTATTAATCACTTTCAACTGAATGGGACAACCTATTCAAGGTATCACGATGATTTATCACCATACTTTTTAAGTTCGTGAATTATTCATGAATACACACTGTCGATCGTTGTTACTGACACACGAGCTTATTATTATTATAGATTCTTTGAGTAATTAACATGGCATTATTATGAGTTTGAGTGCTGTAATTTTGAGTACTGCCTAACTGCATACTGCACTCAGATACTATTGAACTGTGATAGGTGCTGGATTCGAATGTTGTGCAACTTTACTAGAGTATCATATTTGGATAGTTTCTTCAAAATTTTCACTATGAGGAGGCGCTTGGCCTTAATTACAGTGTTGGTATGATTATTTAGTGCACATTGATTTTTAAGAAATTCTTGAGAATTTTTTAATTTATTGATTGTTCAGGACTTTATACAACAAGATAAGAAGATCACATGTGTGGTAGACTATGCAGTCGAGTAAAAGTGGCTTGCAAGGTTAGGTGGATTCTAAATTAGGAAATATTTTTGAAGGGGAATTATATAATGTATATTATAATATACTAGCATCAAGTACCCCGCCACACAGTGGCGCTTGACGTATTGAAGTTATTTTGCTCAGTTATCATTCTCTACTATTGAGTACGGTTAATTAGTTTTCCTCTCCTGCTCTCTTCATTTTAAACTATCTAAGCTTTTCTTATCCCCCATATTTCCTTTCTTTAGTTCTGTCTTCTTGAGTCATAGAGTCCTTTGTCTAATTATCCTGCTTCTGAATCTCTGTCCTACCATCATGATTGTGGACTTACGCTCCACGAAACTTTTGAAACCTACACTGCCTTCCCTCATCTATTCCACCCACTTTTAGTAACAATTAATCACTCTTTACTGAATGTGATGACTCTTTACCCATTGAAGTAAGGATGATGCTTGGCCAGACTGTTTAAGCTGATGGATTATTCATGAATACACACATGGTCATTGTCGTTATTTGACACACAAGCGTAATATTCAGGGATTCATTTAGAAATCACTTTAAGATTGGGCGAAGTTGAGTTTGTGCCATCTAAAGGGTGACACAACTTTCGTGCAGAATTATGATGAGAAAGGAGATGGGCATGATTTAAGCATTTCCCTTCACCTTAAATATTCACTTTTTAACTACACATTTTGCTTACGATATTTTAAGAATATTTCAAGGGGGCGAGTGTCTCCCCTGCCCCCCCACCCTAAATGAACCCCTGTTACTATAATATTAGTAAATTTTTCAAAATTTTAATGAACAAGTCCAATCCGAGTTTTTTTTTTGTTTTGTTTTTTTGGGGGGGGGGAAGTTCTCTTGTTGCAGTATTTAAAATTGTGAAGTATTATACTATTGTGAAGTATTATACTATTTTAACCCACATGGCTGAGGGTGTCTGTTGTTACATATAAAATCTTGTAATAGACTGAAAAACTATGTGACGAATAGTTGATTGTAACTTTGAGCTGACATTTGAAGATGATTGTATCATTCATGTGAGAATTATTTTGCTTGGAGTAACAGACACGTGCTGTGTGTGTTTACTTGACACATCCTTTTTCTAAACATTCTACTGTGATGCACATGCTTGTATGAGAATGTATATATGCATTGATCAATGTTTCATGCATGATTTTATGATCGTAATATTCATACAATTAAACATTCGCTGTGCTATATTTTCCCCAAAGTTCGAAGGGGGATTGGGGATCCTAGGTTTAACCCCCTCGGTATGTTATCGCTAAGTTGTGCTGAAATAGCAGCTAGCATAAGGCAATTGTATGGGTGCACAATCTATGCTATTATCCTATTATTTGTATAGGCTGCAACAACTAGTGGAGTGAGATGACGTAAAATCTAAACTGCTGGAGTGGTTACTTTTGCATATGACATCAGAGGCAGAAGGAGTGGTGAAGAAATCTCATCAATGAAATATCCTGATTGGAAGTGGCAGTAGCTAAGGTATGTAAATGATTGGTAAAACAAGAGTATGGACTGGGTAAAGCGAGGGTATGGATTGGGTAAAGTGAGAGTATGGACTGGGTAAAGTGAGAGTATGGATTGGGTAAAGCGAGAGTATGGACTGGGTAAAGCGAGAGTATCGACTGGGTAAAGCGAGAGTATGACTTGGGTAAAGCAAGAGTATGGATTGGGTAAAGCGAGAGTGTGGACTCTGTAAAGCGAGAGTATGGATTGGGTAAAGTGAGAGTATGGATTGGGTAAAGCGAGAGTATGGATTGGGTAAAGCGAGAGTGTGGACTGTGTAAAGCGAGAGTATGGATTGGGTAAAGTGAGAGTATGGATTGGGTAAAGCAAGAGTATGAATTGGGTAAAGCAAGAGTATG
>WLWD01000698.1_pt1 | contig 75750 bp, 37 predicted proteins | sample 6712731 | NCBI WGS metagenome assembly WLWD01 (sample SAMN12718690, study PRJNA576275) | sponge metagenome | isolation source: marine sponge | host: Mycale hentscheli | place: New Zealand: South Island, Marlborough, Capsize Point | collected 2014-11-01
CCCCCCCCCCCGGCTTGGGCTTGGATTTGACATATCCAGTATTTGGTTGCATAAACTCTATTTTTGTGGCAGCTTTACACTATTGATGGATAAATATCAAGCAGCTGAGAACTAGATATTGTAAGCTTTTAAAGTAGGAAACCAGATGATGATATACTGAACTCCATATTTCACGTGACTGTCTGTGTTTGAGCCAGCATTATCTAAATATATTCAGGGATTCATACAGGATTCGTCAAAAAATTAATTGGGAAGGGGAAATCTTGGGCTTTGGGGGGGGGGTGCTCTTTATTTTTCTATTAGAGAGCATTTCTGTTTGGGGGAGGAAATGTCTGCTTGGGGGGGGATTTCCTCTCTTCCGCCCCTCTGTATGAAACCCTGATATTTTGATTCCTGATTACAAATAACCAATATGAAACTGCATAATCTAGTATAGCAGAGCATAGCTTCCATGAGACATAGACAATTTGTCTTGCACACATTTGCCCCTAGCTCTACCCTGTAGCGAATGTTATCGAGCAGTTCTTTTGAATAGCACAGTATGCTTAAGCAAGGCTACTCAGGTCCACATATGTACATATTTAGCTGATATTCAGCTATGCCTCCTAGCGTGTTTTTTTGTTGTTGTTGTTGTAGTTGTTTAATGTTATTTTTTGTGTTGTTTTTTTTTTTAGAGTTCTATGTACTCAACGACAAAGTGTATATTTATTATCCAAATTAGCTTTGCACATATGGTATTCTAGTTCTAATTGGACTGTCAGTTGCACATGCTTTACATATCCACGTGCACCTTGGGGGCATTATTTAGAATTGGTTGGCACATCGTTACAAATATTTTTGCTAGTATGTTTGTTGTTGGTTTCTTTTTCCATGATACATTCCATCCTCAATCACATCATCCACCACTCTTAGTCAACTTCTATTATTTTCTTGAGCATAGATCTCTCTGTCTTCAGTGATAGATGACAGAGCCCAGATAGGTACTTTGATGCTGTGGCATACGTGTGCTTATGGGTGCTGTCCGGAACAGTCTTAATTAGCTGTGTCAAGTTCTGTTCTATCAATCAACTTCCGCGTACAATGCAGCTGATTATCAAGTTGGAGCTTATTTTTCTGTGTTACATGAGTGTTGTCCAGTAATGTCGTCAATTGTCCCATGGCACCATGGTGGGACCATAGAAGGGTTCAATTGGATGTTCATGGCGAGCTTCAATTAGAAACTTACAGCTGGGAAACCCTATCTTGTGTTTGAATAGCTATGCTAGCCACCCTCGATATGCCCCTTTCCCGAACACCAAAATTATTCTATTACTAATTTATGCATCTCGCTTGTACAAGTCGAATAGACATAATGGAGTTTGAAACAAACACCATGAAAAAGTTTGTGCCATCCTTACATGCCCGTGGACATTTTTACAGCTTAGACATTTTGTACTGGATGGGAGAAGTTGTGTAGGTAGGAGAAATTTTTACTGTCGCTTTACTTAATTCTGCTGGTAAAAAAGAAATTCTGCTAGTAAGTGTATGTTATGTGTGATTTCGTTTCATACATGGGGGAGAGGGAGGTCCCCCCCCCCCCCACACACACACAAAAACACATACACAAACACACACACAAACACGCACCAAATGATAAAAAAAAACTTGTATGAAATCCTGCTAAGTGACCGCAGCAGCTGAATGCGTGACAACTCATTAAATGTGACCGTCTACAGGAAAATTGGGCACGACGGCGGGCCCTATCAAAACAAATTTTGTGCACTTACACATTCGTCTTCATCAGTACAATGAGCTCTCTGAATTTTAAAGCTGTTGCTTCAGCCGTTGTCGATATATGCACCCTAATCATTACCTTCCATCCCCTTCCCTCCCTCCCTCCTCCAGCCACAAACAGCATTGGACATGATTTATGGTGAAACATCACATTACGGAATTGTATATATATATTGCAGCCTTATTTTTTTCTTAAATATTTCCACATCATGCGAGTTGTACGCTTGTTATTGAACTCTCGAAATAGCATGCGCGTAGCGAGTAAATTCAAAGAAAATTGTATTGTAACCAGTTGAGAAAAAATATCAAAGCAGCAATAAATCACTTATCACACTCTCAGACTCGTGCTATAAGTATTATATATAATGTGTGTGTGTGTGTGTGTGTATACGGATCATGATATTCTCCCATAGCTATTGTGTGTAGCTTTTCTGATATTTCAATATGGATATGTTTTATAAACTTGTCCGTAGGCTATTGCAATGTTTCAAGTGGGAAGCGTGCTTGGAAAAGAAAGGCAGTATAAGTGAAGTCAATGAATGGAAAAGAAAGGCTAACCCTCAGGACTCATGGTTACCAACCAAGTGCTTTAACATGTACCACCCTTTCACCTGTCATAGTAACTATTTATTTTATTTTTGAATCATTACGAGCCATCCCGCAGTTCTTATCAAAGAATTCTTCTGATTGGTCCCCTAGCCCTAGCCCTAGCCCTCACGCGGCGCTATAATTGGTCACGCGCGGCGCTATAATTGGTCACATGATTTGATTAACCAATGAAATGAGTTTTTTGATAAGAACTGCGGGACTGTAGATCATTACCACTGATGAAGGTTACAGTCCGTAGCTGAAACATTTGGTTTTTTAACTTTTTTGTGTTTTTTGGTCAGCGATTATCTCTAAATATAATAATTATGTCTACAATACCTGATCACATAGGATTTTACAGATTTATGCAGTATACTCTTGTTGTTACGTTCTTCAAACATTCTAATATACTTATTTCACTCCTTGGTCATGAAATACTGCCTGGCATTTCACTCGCTAGCTGTATTGCACTCACCATTGGCTCGTGAAAATATAGCATACAAGTAAATATTCCATTCATGCAACTAATAGTAATGTGTTTATTTATAACTGGTTATATTTAATATTCATTGACTTCACACACTATGTACATATGTACAGTAATGTAGTAAAGCATTTAATGGCAATTGTTTAATATTGGGGTATTGCAGAAATATTCAAGCAAAAATGTTCTGGGTGCAATAAATATTATACATCTAACTTATGTATTAAATTTTACCGACGTTTTATGGTTTATGTTATGTAGTGCAGTCCACTCTGAAGTTGTCTTGCCTGAAGTCATCAGTGATTACAGAAATTCACAGATTCCACTATGTACTTTTCCATTCACTTCTGAACTGTCTATGCCGAGCTTTTTTTAAAGAATCATTCTAGTTTTTATGTAAAATAATTTATTATTTTCAAACGTTATCATTCATTTTTAATAGCCGATATATATGTACACAGTAAAGCTGTATGAATCATTGGGTACAAAATAAAAGAAAAAAAGAAAAACAACAACAACAATACAATGGTATTTATGATAATAAAATCAAATTGCTGCAGATATTAATTACAGTGTATGGAGTAATTCTAAGACTGAAGAATGCACAAAATGTACTTTTATTATAAATGCTCACATAATAGGCTGGGCTTACCTACTACAGCTAACTTTCTGTTCATCTATTTTGAATAAAGCTCCAATTACCAAGCTTTCTAAATTGAATATCATCCAAACTAAGCAAGTATATTATAACTTGCAATTTTGCCAACAAAAACATTCAATCAATGTTTACAGTACGTTCTGGTCAGTAGTTTACTTGTAATATAAATTTGTAAGTACAATCACAACTAATTACACATCGGATAAATGAAATTACATATCCTTTCGAATTCAGTGCTGCAAAGTACAAATCCTCATTACATCTGGCTTTATTATTGTTGTTGTGTTAGGTATATTGATGTTGCATATTGAAATGGCCCAAGTGGAATGAAAAAGAGGGAAAGGATAGTCTGGTTATAATACACAAGACTAATAATTGGGATAAAGAGTTTGATGATGATACAATTGAATGCAATGGTATTTATAAAGATAATTAACTCTGTCAATGGCTTGGGCTCCCTATGCTTTATTGTTAATAAAAATAATAGTCATTATGTAATAAGTAGTCAAAACAGTTTGCTACAAGCTTGACAGACTACAGTAGTTCACAGGAGAGTGTGTCACAAATTGTGCAGCGAGTGATTATGTCTATTGTTAGCAATTCATGGCATGTGAGGTCTTCTTATTCATGACAATGTACAACAATTTTATGTATGTACTAGGCTTAAAAGATCCATCATCGTAAGATTAGAAAAATGCTGTTTGGTGCTGTTAGCCACTTTATCACTGTAATGTATGCATATGAAAAACATGCTACCTAAAAGGGAAACAAAACTGAGGCTACATGCCTGGATGACTAATTTAACCACAACTACATTTTTTTAAGTGGTTATGACATCACTGCCCAGTAAAAAAAATAATGCAGCTGGTTTTATCATGGCAGTCAGCAGAGTCCTTAGAAAGAGAAGTAGGCCTTACTACAAAGAACCATCTTTGGCAGACATTTATGTAATTGACTTCAAGAGAGCTAAGCAGCATACTGAAGAAGAAGATACTAATATATCTAGGGCCATTGCTAAACATGCAGTTCGGGAATCATCAGAAAATTGTTCTCCTTCACATTTCTCTGGACCCTTAGAGATTTATCAAGAATTAGGGAATAAAATAAAAAAAGCATTAAACGGATCGAGAAAGGATTCTCCAGTTGTTCGAATAAGTGTGTCCTTCAAACAGCTAGCATTTAATAGCGATTTGGAGATGTTAGGCACAAAGAAGCAAAAAATTCGTGGAGTGCAACACTACAAAATAAAACAATATCAAGACCTAGACTGTCTTCTCGGTCAAAACTGGCATTATAGAGGTCTAAATAGTAGTGGAGACTTTGGCTATGTAATTCTTAATACTGTTGATTTCTATATTTATACTGCACACACTTTAACAGAATATTTTCCTTCACCATCCTTTGTACCACAAAAAAGCACACGTCACATGGGGCATATTTTAGTTTTTTGTTTCATTAGGGGTGATGGTACACCTAGCATGTTTGGGAAGGACAAGAATATATTTTTAACTAATCATTAAGTTTTGTCAACATCATGAAATATATACAAATATGAACAAAAGTTTACAGTGATTGAGCAAATATGACGTAAGTATAACACTTAGCTAGTACAAAAAAAAAAAGAATACCAATAAATGTTTATGAAATTTCTTTCTCTATTGCACTTTATTTGGTTGTCTTAAGTTTATTGCAAGTGCGGATATTGTGCCCTCTACCTTTACAACCACTGCAAGAATGGATTTCTTTAGTACGGCCAAAATTTTGAAGGTCTTCTACACGATTAAGTTTGAACAGTAATTGTGTTAATGCCTCATGATCACGATGATTAGTACTTCTGAAATAATTTTTTGTTATGTCATCATTTAATTTTTCCAAACCTTGCTGAGAGAATGGAGACAAGGATCCATAAATTTCCAGAAATTCTGGTACATGGCTTACAAGAATGTGAATATATGGTGTAACGTGTTTTGTTTGATATATTGACAAAAAAACTGATAACCATTTTTTTACTCTAATTTTAAAGCTTTGAATATCTGTATCTGTCAGGGGCTTTATACCACGAAGAACAGTATATAATTCTAGTAATTCTACCCAAATAAATTGTATCTTGCTTGCTTTTTGTATATTAGGAAAAAGAGTAGGAATATCTATTTTGCTAAACTGTCGTAACTTTTCTGGTCCAGTTAAATCTCTCCATTTTAGAGATTTGGTAGTCTTGTCAGAATAAAAATGAAAGCTTACTTTAGCTATTTCATTTAAAAAGTTTTTATATTTCATTAAATGGTTACCACAATCTGATGATCTTTCAATTCCATCCATTCGCCTTAATTCTTGTATCAATAAGTTTGTCAGTACATCACTAATTCTCAAAAATAGATGCAGTATATCAGGTATGACGTGGTCAACTGGAATTGAAGGGAAAAGGGGCTGTCTGATACAACCTAATTTTTGTTTCCCTTTCTTTATTGACAACTTTTTTATGTCTTCAATTGTTCTGGCTCCATGTTCTTTATGTTTAATGGACCAACTTTTATTGATGTTATATCTGTCCTCTGCAGGACAGGTGCACCATATACAAGAATACTTTGCATTTGCTGCTTCGATGCCCATACAAAGAGCAAGAAATTTCAAGTCAGCTCCTAAGTAAAATTCAACAGAAAACTGGTCACCATTTACTGTTATAAACTTTAAGGACTTTATTTCATCACATATGTCTTCCAATGCTTGTGATAACTCAGAATACTTTTCATTGCAGTTTAATAATGCAATAGTATGATTTCCCCCAGGGGAATTTGGATTAGCACATTCTTCAATAATACTGAAAGCTATGACTACGGCATGCAGACTGCGACTGATACAAGTTCCATCCCCAGTAATCTTAACACGAACATGCATTTTTTCCATAAAAACAGAATTTTCAACTACAAGGTGCTCCATGCATTTTATCAAGCGCTCGCTGAGTGACTGCTGCACTCCAGGAATATCTCCTGGGGTTGCTCGAACAATGCATTTACTATTCATTAGTTTTGCTTCTTTTTTTAAAACACAAGAGCGAGGAAGGGTAGAATTTATCATAGAAAATTCATGATATGCTACATCAGACACATTAAACCTTTCCTTTACATATAATGTTCTTTTAATAGTGGCATCAATTTTGTCAGGATTTGTCAGGCTAGTGTCAGAAGAATGAGAAGTATCAACTACTAAAATACTTCCATTTTCTTTATTTTGTAATTCAACTTTTTTTGCCTCAAAATTTTCATCATTTACAATCGAAATAAGAGCTTGAACATCATGCATTTTTTTTTTTTTTTTTTTGCGTTGATATTGGGGAGAACATTCTGACAACTTTTTTCTTTTTCTTGTCTCGAATTTTGGTGAAGCTTTCAATGACGATGCTATTTTTTTAGCTGAATTTTGTAGGGCAACTACTTGATTGGACATTTCCTTTAATTTTTTATTAGACTCTTTAAGCTCACATTCAAGCTTTTTGCTCTTCTTTTTTTCACTCTGAATTAATACATTGGTAGCTTTCCTCTTTCTACTGTTAACTGGTACAATTACTTCATTCTCTTCAATTTCAATCGACCAGTTACTATGTCTCCATTTATTTATTATTTTTTCTCTACCTCTTCCACCCTTCGACTGCAGAGCCCTGCCCATTCTCCATAATTTTGAAGTAAACATTGATCTCAAACGATCAGTAATCACAACATCACAGTGATAATGTGTGAAGACTTTAGTGATTACTCTCTCAACTGCGAGTTGATTGACGGAAAGGGACAACTCAGATACTTCAACTTCAGCTTCAGAATCAGAGTTTAAATCAAAAAGTGGTGTGCCAACTTTATTGGGATGACTGATGTTATAAACAAAATAGCTGTACAATAATATTCAAAATTAGTCACAGAGGCCATATACAGGTCACAGATAGCTATTCTAAAATATTCAAGAAAACTTACTTGCTCACTTGCAAGGATACCATTGTTACCGCCTAGCAGGAACAGGCACCACCACCACCACAGCTATTGAACACTCACCAGCACCTCTTAGCACCTACTCAATATTGCCCGCTAGATACCCGCAACAAAAACCGTTAATGGCACCGCTTAACCAGTGTGGAAACCCAATGAATTAGGTATTGGTTGACAGAGCAGAACTCATGGGTCCCGAATCCGACCGTAACTTTTTGATATATATTAAGTGAAAAACAATAAAGAAATTTTAAACGGAGTAAACAAAAACACAATAGAAAAATGTATGGTGACAACGGCAGGGTCGATCAACTTTCTGCCGAGATGGCGGATGGTTGCGGGCGTCCCTATAGCTTCCCACTTGTCCAGGAGCACACTGAGGTATTGAAGAATGTTAGGAGAACCGTAGCCAGTGAATATTTCGTTCTGTATTGAGTACAACAAGAGAAAACCTCTATAAGATAGTAAGATTGACATTGTAATGTATTGGAACTTAACAGGATGTACGTTTTTGGGGGTGTGTACTTTTAGAAACATTTGTATTACTAATGTCCAACATTTTTTGACATGGTGAATCAGTCGGATAGTTTAATGCATTACTATAAAAACAAACAAACAAAACAAAACGAATACCAAACACCTTATCGTACAAACAAACCACTCTGTCCAAGATACTTCATAAATGAGTTGGTCTCTCAATGGAAGATTTACCATTCAGAAGGCCAGTGCATCAAAATAGGGATTCATTTTTATTCTGTTTATAATTATGCCGCAGAATTTTATGTGTACCACCAATATTAAACCATTCGATCGCATATCTAAATTGGGAGTGTATTAAAAATATAAAATAAATAATATGCAGGGGCTTGGTTGCAGGCTCTCCCTATCTCCTCCGTTGGCCTCCGTTTAGACAACCCCTCACTTCGGATAGCTGTCGGCCAGAGACTCGGCACTGCCATCTGTGCCCCCCACCATTGCCAGTTCTGCGGTGCTGAGGTCTCCTCACTCGGCCTTCATGGACTGTGTTGCCAGAAAAGCGAGGGGCGAGGGAAGGCATTCTCGACATGCATCCCTTAATGATATCATAAAGCGTTCGCTTTCCACAGCTGGGATCCCTTCGAGGCTCGAACCCCCTGGCCTTTCATGCTCAGATGGCCAAAGACCAGATGGCCAAAGACCAGATGGCATAACCCTAGCTAGTACCTTGGAGTTCAGGTCATCCTCTGGTCTGGGATGCAACATGTCCTGATACTTTTGCTTCCTCATATGAAAGTCGGGCGGGCCACCTTGGAGAGGCTGGAGGTGTTGCATCCAGGAAGTCTTCCAAGTATGCACATCTGGCACTTCAGTTTATTATACAGCCTGTCGCCATAAGAGACCTCAGGCGCTATAGGGCCCTCTACCCTATCTTTTCTAGAGAAGTTAAGGCAGACGCATCCACTTGGCCACGGGAGACCCCCGCTCTACACAGTTCCTCCTTCAGCGGCTGTCAGTAGTGGTACAACGGGGAATTAGCAATTTTAGGCAGTACAGGCAACTAACTTATTCATCATATTTAATAAATAAATTTACCATTATCCTTTATTTACTCATTTCTTAATTCATATTTTTTTTATAATAATAATAATAATAATAATAATATGCAATTTTAAATAACATTTCTTATAATAAAATCAGTCTCTGTATAAAATTAAATAAGTCAACAGTATATAAGATAAATATAACAATATCAAAATTGTGTGGTAGTTAATTTAGAAGACAATTATCTTCTTCACTGATGCCTTTTCTCCATAGAGCACATCCTGCAAGTAGAACATAAACGGGAAAACAAATATTAAAAATTTTAAATTTAAATGACATCATCAGGGATCTTGTGCATGTATGTGAATGTGTGTTGGTGCATGTGTGTGCGAGGGAGCATTGGGTCAAATCAAAGTTTTAGTAGTTAGTTAAAAAAAATCTCTCACCATTTCCTCAAAAATGTCATCATGGACCAGAGCTGTCCTGGGGTAACACCACCACAGCACAGCACAGCATACTGGCTCCCTATGTTTAAAGCAACGATACATCATAACTATCAATGTCTCTTTCAGGAGATAAAGTGTACCCAAAATAGTATTTGCATCCTACCCCTTCCTCTTTCAATGGCTTCATTATACGAGCAGCAAAATCCAAAATCAGTAATAATGTAAGGCCAAGAAACGTGATGCGTAAATTATTCTTCCCAGTGACCTATCTTTATCTTCTATTATTTTGATGCAAATATTGTTTTAACAACGAGAGTCAATTTCAGGGTGTTCCCCTAGTTTGATTCCTTAGGACTTGCAGTATGTTAATAAGCTCTTTTTTTTTTTAAAGAGAAAACTGCTGAGAAGTACTTTCTTGCTATTAGTTTTGGGTCCATCCTTAAAATGGCTGGACTATTCTAGTGATTATGGCAAAAATAAGCCTTCTCCTCTGCAACCCCTCTCTCTCCCCCCCCCTTAAAAATTCACATCTCATTGTTAAAATTAGTTGTTGAGAGAGCAATTGAATGAATGACTGTGAGCTGGGCCAAAACTAGACTCCACGTTCTAATTTTGAGTCAGCAGTGTGTTAATGGTAACCCTTTTGTTCACACCATAGTTCAATATAGGCAGGCAGGGAAGAAGGAAAAAAAAAAAGAGAAAAAAAGAAAAGAAAAGAAAAGAAGGTCAGAAAAAAGGATGATAGATAAGGAACCCCAAACTCACTTGACTATCCCATCTGAGGAGCCAGTTGCTATGACATTATCCTTGTTCCAGCCAAACAACTGAACACACACACACACACACACACACACACACACACACACACAGATATAGTTTAGATTATGACATTCATCATATGCACACACAAACACATGCATGTACACACCTCAGAAGAGGGTCTGTTATGGCTTGAAAAAATATGGGGTTGACAACAGGAATTAAATACTTCTGTGGTGTTCTAGTGTTTGGGTAGTCCTACTCCTCCTATGTCTCATCAATATGTAGCACAACCACAACATATTATCTCCAACCAAATTAACCACACTACTAACAACAAACCAGCCAACCATGTCCTTGAAGGTATGTACATAACTTGCAGTGATGATGCTAGTGAAGTGATATGTATATGACCTGATTGTGTTATGGTACCTTACAAACACACTCACATACTTACACACACATGTACACACTTGACTTGACTTGACTTCCACTGCGAATGATTGGTCACCTGGCCTCCCAAGATAGGGGGGAGCAGGACAGCCATACTCACAGCACATCACTGGCACAAGCTCAAGATTTTATACCAATATCTGGTCAGCCAGCAACCAGCACTGAGCTGCAGGATAGACTGCACCACTTCTCGTGCAGATGGAAAAGCTAGGATGGATGCAAACCCTCCGTAGCTGGAACAGACTGGAATTGGGTCCATGTGGCACCATGAGGCAATGCCCTGGTCTTGTACCCACCTACTCCAGTGTGCTTGGTTGGACCATGCTTAGTCTGGAACCTCCCCTCAGACCTGTTCACTACTATGGGTGACCCTACAAAGGAATACTAGATTCCAAGGTAACATAGCTCCGAGGTTCATTGGTACACTCAAGTCCCTCCACCACGACAAGGTGATGGCCCAATGAGGGGGCATGTACACACACACACACACACACACACACACACACACACACACACACACACACACACCAATCCTTTAGGACAAAAACAGCAAATAAGGGGGGGGGGGGTGTGGAGGGGAGAATTAAAGAAATAGTGAGTAATGAAGTAAAGATTGCAGGGAAAGGAAAAAAGAGGAAGAAAACAGTGAAAAAAAATCTATGGTCTAATCACGCTCCGGGAAGCAACATATAAACTGTGCCACACGCCTCTGGAGAGCATTGGTAGCTATTTAATTGGCTGATTTTAAATCTGCTCTATAACTATAGATCAAACTAGACAGCTAGTTTTAAATAACAGATAAATAACTATATCCAATAAAAGAAATTTTATTTTAAATTAAGTCTAGCCTGGTCGGTGAAAAGGCCCCACCTCCTGAAACTATGCATGAACACTCATCCACCTGCACGCACTATACTAGTGGAGACAACATGTCCGGCTCTCACACAGCACCAAACACATAGACAAGGTTACCAGACAAATGCCAGGTCCCTAAAGTCTAGGTTGTGCCCCGCACATACATAAGGTGACCTACACACATTACTTCCATGCACTTTTTAAAGAGTCAGGATTCATCGTTGCAAGTTGGGTTCATGGTTGCCAAGCTTTTATTAGTGATAGGAACGTGTTTAAAGAGTCAGGATTCATCGTTGCAAGTTGGGTTCATGGTTGCCAAGCTTTAATTAGTGATAGGAATGTGTTTAAGTTGGTGCTACCAGCACTACAAGCCCTACCTTAGTTCCTTACATAGCCACTACGCCCTCATCAAGTTGCCCTAGTCGATGAGGATGAGTTCCGAGATGAACTAGCAAAAGCGCTGCCAATCCGCTACAATTTCTGAGAAGAACTAGGGCAGGCTCACTAACTTAGATAAATTCGTGGTCCCACTCTCTATTTCTCTCCCCTAACTTAACGAAGGTAACCCACACACTTTGCATCCCGGTGTCCAGAGAGTTGAAAAATATGATTATGTACTCTTTTAGTGCAATTTGAAGACAATTGGATAGACCAATTTATTAAACATTTTAATTGGCTATCATGCTCATGTCAATATACCAGGAATTTAGACAGTGCTATTGTTTTCATTTCATTGATCCATGATGCTATATTCATTAGGCACAATATATAGTATTACTTATAGTAAGATATTTCATGGTGAAGGTGGACACATAATGATGCCTTGTTATCCTAAAAGTATAGGACATGCCCAAGTGCTCTACACACTCTCTGACTCCATGGTGGATTAATGATACCAGGAAATGATGTTCACTGCTATGCTATGTTGCCCATTCATATATCTGCAAGTCACCAAAACAATGTATTCTAAATATAAGATGTAGAATTATGAAAGTGGTTAATACATGTACATGTGAGTAATACAGCTGATGACAGTTCTCTTATACTACAACTAACAGCTGCATTTTTTTAAAACTTTTTGTGTCATGTAGTGATGCTGCATTTAGTTCAAACACAAACACACACACACACACAAAAAAAAAAAAAGAGAAAAAAAAAAAGAGAGAGACCACCAATATTAATCAACAATATCCACCATCACTACCCACAAGTGGTATCATACAAATACCACAGCCACATTCCAACAAAAAGTAATCAAGTCCTTTTTACATGTGTCAATTGAGAGTATTTTTTGCTTACTCACAAATAACTTACAGAAGTAGTCATAAATTTCAGAAATTTTTATAAAAATAGCACTGGTAGTAACTTTGTAGTAGTGTCCTTGTTAAAACAAATGAGTAATTGCATGTGGTGTTCGGATACTGTAGTGAAATTTACACAAAGTGTAGCCTCTTTTAGTTAACATCTCTAAGATGAAATCATCCATGTATCCGTGTACCCACCTCAGTCTAAGATGTGTACACTGATGACATGAAGATGAGAAGTGCACCAGCAGATCATAGACAACAACAATAGCTGTCATAATGCAATGTTTACACACATTCATGTGTCTCCACAATGAGTTCTTGAAATGAATAATACCAACACAATTTCCAGTTTGTATTAACCACACTGTTTCCAGCATACACACAAACGCAACACATCTTGCCTGCCTCGTGCCACACACACACACACACACACACACAATGGCAGCATTATACACTGCTTTGGTTGTTATGGTGCATCACTGCTACTGAATTAGACCACCGACTTGACCCAACCGATGACTAAATAAACTGATGATAGCTACCTTTGACTGGGTTGTAAATTCCAGCCGTTTGACTCGCCTTCAGAATTAGTTCAAGTGTATACAATTTACGAATAAATATTATTAATAGTAAATTACAAGAACAACATCAAAGGCAGTCGGTGAGCGCAAAACAACTAGTAGAGGTAGTAATCTTCCAAAATGAGAGATGATACCAAAAATAATAGAGAGAGAAAAGTCCAAATCACAGTTTTAGAGAGAGAACAAATAACTGAAGGAAGAGAAAGCAATCAGTATAAGAGAGTAATTCTAACAGTAATTAGTGCAAGAGACAGAAATAGGAATACTAGTGAGTGAATGAAGGCATGAACTAGTTCAAATGTAAATTAGTATTAATGATCATAAGTTAGTTTTCATGCAGCAGCTTCAACAGCTACTCTACTGCAGATGGACTGTTATATTTGAGCTCCATTTCTAACTTTGAATAGTTGGTTTTTGAATTGTTCTCAATACTATAAAAAGTTTCCTGTACTTCTTTTTTTCCCCCTATTCAAGTGCAAAAATACCAATTACAAATTTACTGAATATTTTTTCAGAATTTCACAATTGAAATCAAGTGTAGAATGACCCCACAAAAAAACACCCACCAATGAAAACAAAATAAAAAAACAGGAGTGACTGCTTTGAGGCAATAGTCCCTCACCAAGAATAGCTGATGACTGCCAACAAAGGCAATCATGAACACACAACAAACATTATCACATAAGCCACATAACCACAACTACATCTTGGTTGATCTCACCCATGTAATTTCAGATGAGGGACCCACAAGCACTCATGTATGTACATGTATGTGTAGAGACTCCTGCAATACACACACACACAAACACACACTCACACACATAAGCACCTTACCACCAGAGTTTCCAAGTAAACATTTTTTATGTATTTATAGGGAAATTCAGGTATAAATTTGGGGGAGTCTGGTAGTAGTTCATTTTATTGTAACAAATAAACTAGTGATGTGGGCACCAACACTGTTTCATTACCTTGAATTTGCACCCCAGCAAATGCCAGGCATCTAATCACAGCTGGGTTGACTGGTGGGGCTGGTGGGAGGGAGAGGAAGTAAAAACCAAATGAAAATTGCCAGAGTGGGGCTTGAACTAGGATCTCTCAGGCCCAGAGCTACACCATACACACACACACACACACACACACACACACACACACACACACACACATTTACAGTGCATTCTCAAAACATTTCAAGTGAACCATTCGGTCATTATAGAGTGGGAAGCTGCGTTTTTTTTCTATTCCCATAAAATTTTGTATTGAGTTCCAGAATAGCACTCTCTCTTCAGTTTTGGAGGATACTGGGAGATAGTTTTAACTACTTCAAAGTGAGCTTTGTAATGGTCCAAGCCAATGAGTAGCTTAGAGTAGCACATAACAATCAGGTAAAGCCATACTAACTCGGCCAAACTATCACGCAAAAACTACAAACAAAAACAAAGGATTAAAAGCTAAAATATCTAGAGACTTAATTACATACACTGACTCAGGTCTATCCACTATTCCCAGTATGCTCAAGATCCCTATCAGCACTCAGTCTCAAATTCAAACAAAATGAAGTATAATTACAGAACATAAAAGAAAACAAAATAAAAGACACACAAAAGCAAGCAAGAATATAAAACAGTATGGATAAGCTTAAGTATAGCAAATAGAAAAATGAAAGCACAAAGTAGTAAGGGAAAAATAGGAAGGACTGAATAGAACTAGAGCACCTAGGGTGCAAACCCTCAGCGCATTATTACACAACTAAGATTTTTTCAGATTACTTTAACTTCTAACTACCGAGGACACACGCGGTTAAGACAAAATACGTGAACTATAAGTGATCACATGACTGCTGTATGATGTAAAACCATGTACGCAAAAGGTAAGGTTTGTTGCATTTAGCTTGCGCTTGTTTGGAGCTGAAGTTTCTCCACATTTCCTAGGAAACTAGCTCGAAATTTGAAAAAGTAGTCAATTTAAAGGACTTCTCATACTGGGTCAGGTCATACTTGTTTAAAGGTTAGTTCTGAGCCATTCATGAAATCGAATGTTAACAGACAGACAGACAGACTGACAAACGCACTACTATAATCCTCTCGAGCATGCGTGCTGAGTGATAATAAGAGTTACAAGTATATATGTGTGTGTAAATGTGAAAGTAGATACTATGGAGAACACTTAATAATATATAAATGTATAAACTGAGGTAACTAGGATGAACTGATAAAATATCAACAAGAAGATTGCAGATACACTGGAACCTCTCTTATCTGTCCGTCTAAGTTACGGACACCTCTGTCTACCAGACACTAATAAACAGTGAATGACTGTTAATAAGCTACCAAACCAAAATCAATGAATAAAATTGTGTAAATATTTTCACGTGTTACTTTGAGAATTCAATTGCGGTGTTGAGGAGAGTGGAACATGGAAATCAAGATGCTAGTTCAGTGGCCCCACTAGTTCTAGAACTTAACGACTGGAGGGAATGGAAGAAAGGTCACGGGACTCAAGTATAGCATTTTAACTCTAGCAAGAAAGCTCGAGATAATTATAGCAGAAAATAAGAAGGAAAGTCAGTGAGGTTAATCTGAACAGTTCTAAAGCTACCAGCGAATGTTACTTGAATGTGTTTCTGAGTTAGGGACATTTCTTAGGTTTGGTCCCACACAGTTCTGGATAGAGAGGTTTCAGTGTAATAACCTCACCCTCCCCCCCCTAGTTGTTTTTTTCTCACCTGCCCCAAAGTAGGTACACTAATTAGTAAATAGATGGTTCATTAGCACAGACACACTAATCTTGTCCAAGGAAACATTAGTTGAGGGGTAGGGCTGCTGGTAAGCAAATATTTGGAAAGAAAAAAAAAAGAAAAAAAAGAAGCCTTCAGGATATTATAGAAGTGTAATAGAAAATAGATGTTGACCAACTCACGGTGATGTCATTGCATTGAAATGCACAGAAAGTGAACTGTTGTTGTTGATGTATGCCACATCAAATGCCCAATATTTGTGTGAAAATCAATGTACATACACAAATAAAGCATAGCCTTTTTAGACTAGCTTCACTATAGGGACATATGACCTCACTGAAACTCTCTGCATATTTCACTGTATTTTAGAAACATGTGCCTACACACACATGCAAAAAGCTAATTATCTTGCAACTGCTAGCGGTTATGCGCACCTGGTAGAGCCAGGATGCCTGTGCACTAAGCAGGCACTGTGAGTCGTGCAAGCAAAGTTCCTAGAGCCGGGCTAGGAACTCTCGCAGGAGCACAAACCTGTCCTCACAGCAAGTGATGTAGGCACCCGAAGTCCCACCTAGACCATTGCTGCTTGTATTTGCAACCCAGTAAATGCCAGGTACCCAATCACAGCTGAGTGGACTTGTGGGGCTGGTGGGAGGCAGGTGGAAAACAAGATGGAAAACTGCCTGAGTGTGGGGCTTGAACTCAAGACCCTCAGGCCCAGAGCCAAGGACACAACCACTACACACCACACAGCCGCCACAACCACTACACCACACACACACACACACACACACCTTGAACCTTGAAAGAAAGCCACCCATATTGGATGATGCTTCTCTTCCACAAGTGACAGTCTAAATCACAGTAACTAATGTTTTCAACGAGTAGTCACACATCTGTGTCTATCAATGTCTTGCTTGCGTATAAATGCTCTCTCACACACACTACACTGGTATGGCTTATCTGTCACTGTCATGCCTCCCATGGAAACTAAACACAATGAATAAAACACAGCCATGGAGGCTGAGCACATGTACACTAGCACATGTATAATGAATAAAACACAGCCATGGAGGCTGAGCACATGTACACTGTAGCACATGTATAATGAATAAGCCACAGTCATGGAGGCTGAGCACATGTACACTAGCACATGTATAATGAATAAAACACCGCCATGGAGGCTGAGCACATGTACACTGTAGCACATGTATAATGAATAAGCCACAGTCATGGAGGCTGAGCACATGTACACTAGCACATGTATAATGAATAAAACACAGCCATGGAGGCTGAGCACATGTACATTGTAGCACATGTATAATGAATAAGCCACAGTCATGGAGGCTGAGCACATGTACACTAGCACATGTATAATGAATAAAACACAGCCATGGAGGCTGAGCACATGTACACTGTAGCACATGTATAATGAATAAAACACAGCCATGGAGACTGAGCACATGTACACTGTAGCACATGTATAATGAATAAGACAGAGCCATGGCATGTACACTGAAGCCAGCTACAGGTCATTGCTATACATTTTGGTGTAATTCATTGATCAAGTCATGGATGAGAAAAAATAGAGCCATCTATTTTTTGAGACAGAAGGCATGCTAGTAGAAGAAACCAACAAACACCTTCAATTAATTGTATGATTTAGTTACAGTTTTAGGTGTGCCATATACTACTTTGACAGAGCAGCCCTGCGCATGTGCATATCCAAAAAAATAAGATCACACAGTGGATACCCGCAACCAGCAGATTTTAGCTACATCACCTAAGAAAGGTCAGGTTAAGTATCCAGCAACAGAAACATAACAATCTCACTTACATACACAAGAGCCAACAGACAGTAAATACATTTTCTTATAGCTAGCCACAAGTCTCAACTTGCACGTGCATATGCAGCCCCGGAATAAAGTATAGCCACCTAAACATCTCTAACCTTTCTTACAGGAGGGCCATTCCACCCAGCACTAACTGTGTATTACTGAGACTGGACGACACGAGAAGATTGACCTTTCTTTAAACGCTGACTAGGTGGGCGCGGACTGTTGTTATAGTTACAGTCGTTTTACAAACAATTCTGAAAGTATGTACACACTGATCCGGGCTGGACTCGAATGATCTCGGAATTTAACTTTGCTCCAACGAACAATAAATTGTAGTTATTAAGAATCGATGATGAATTTGTTGGTTATAACATCAGGTTGGAAGCTAGGTGAGGTCGCTGATGAATTATGCACGCACAAGAGCGTTGTGGGAAATACATTCGAGAATGCTTATCTAAAATTAGGTGAGAAAAGCATACAAACATACATATAATCAACTCATAATAATATGGGTTGATTATATATGACATATTTGTACTGCTTTTTTTTTTTACAGCAAAACCTCTTTAAAAGGCCACCCATGCATGGGGACAAATGTTTTGATCTTTGTTAAGAGTTTGGTTGCTTTCAGAGGTTAGCTATTTTAGATTGTGGAAGATCATTATGCTCCATACTGTTTGCTGTCGTTGAGATTTAAGGTTGCTTTTCCAGAAAAGAGGTTCTACTGTATACATAGCTATATGTTTACTTAGCTAATTGTAATATTATTGTCGTCCACTCTAGCTACTGGTAATTTTAGTTTTAATCAAATTTTCTATCTTCTCCATTTAGTTTTATATAGCTGTTCTTCAAACTAAGGGGGTTTTTTTTTAGTTTTAGTTAACCAAAACAGTAGCTACTAGCAATGGAAAATAATATGAACTCCAGTGATCGGAGTGATCATTATTAATTTTATCACAAACTTTCTAAAAGAGAACCCACAAATCAAGAGCAATCTTTCAGATCATAAATTAGAGGTTTGCTTGTTCCAAGGAGTAATAAGCAATAAATTATCTAATTGGATTGGGCAGGAAGAACATTCACTGTAGCTATGCACTATTATACAGTGTTTCCATACAAAATGTCGAGGTTGTTCAACATACGTCCATTCTATAGCGAACTGGTTGTCTGACGCAAATTTCAAGTCTCTCTACTCACTAGAATTTAGCTTTGTTGGTTGGTACTTTTATGTTACTGTAAGTCTAAAATATCTGCCACAGTAACAATTTTTACCAGTGCATGATTGACTAAGTAGAACTACAAGTAAAAGTGAAATAGTTGAAGTTGAACGAGTTACATTATTTTGATTACTCTGCATCTATAATATATGCTGCAATACCCTATTTGCTGGTTTTAGTGGTGGATTAGTATGCACTGCTTGCTTATTGTGGACTTCATATCTGACTCCGTACAACAGCCAAAATGAATGTAAATGAATGAAAATCTATCTGTTAGGTTGATGTGGACTTCCTAACACAATAAGCTGTGTGGCGCCTTAGAAAGTAAAAAGAGGAGCATACACCCACTTTTGGAAAATTATCACTCAGCCACAGAGTGTTTGTGTGTTAAGCAAGCGGTCCGGGTTCAATTCCTGGTGACAGCCAAACTTCTTTTTTTTTTTAATTTGTATGGTTAAAAAAAAAAAAAGCCGTGAAAGAGAGAAATCACAAAAATATTTGTATAACAACACACACAAAAAATTAAACATACCTTTAGTAAACTAATTTTAGTCTGTCACATGAAGTACAGCATAAAGACTTCAGTACTCTGCAAAACACATAACACACACATGTACACACACACACAGAGCAGTATGGTACATATAAATAATAGCTCGATAATAAATTTAGACATCATTTGATTGAACTCAGATATAACTCTCGCACTAGAATAGTTAAAAATACATCTCACCTAAGTATTACTGCCTTGTTAATGACAATGGCACAGACCTGGACTGAGCAAAACTTCAAAGTAGTGAAGTGTGTGAACTGATAAAACAAAACAACAACAACAACAACAACTGTCTTGACTCCACCCAGAGTGGTCAATCTCAGGATAACTGTCCGTCGGAACCACCCCCACAAAGGAGGAAGAACTGACCTACAGCTATCCGTCTGAACTTGGAACAGAACCTGTTATTGATTACCACCTCATTTACATCTCATCATTTAACACCCACACCTTACATTTGGCCAACTTGCTGGCACAGGGAAGGTCAAATAATAAAAAATAAAGAGAAAATAATGAAGTTAATAATAAAGTTCTCGAAGTACCAGAATTCTTATAATGGCATCTAATTAGTCAGTGAGATATACAGAGGCTCCCGCCAGCGCTTAGACTTTATTTGCGCAAGAATAATAATTGATTGCGAGTTGGTACAGATTATATAGGGTGATATGGTATAGAACTAAGATAGGTAGGAAGTAGGTGGAGATTGAGATGAATATGATTAAGTTTTAAGATGAGAGGCGGTGGATTTACGCCCCACCAACAACAACAAAACCAAGACATATACGGCTGGTAAATGACACGAATGGCTGCAGTCAAGTAACTATGCGTGAAGTGTTGATATGTGTACACAGGAGGACATATGAAATGGTATACAGTAGAATGTCAGTTATCTGGATAAGTTGTGACTGAGAGGTGTTCGGATAATTTAAATGTTCGGATAACTGAACAAAACAGAAAACGTAGTAATATAGTATTATGTATTCTTGTTTGTACATGCTATTATTAGATTTATGGTGTTTGGTTAACTGAAATGTTTGGATAATGACATTCTACAGTGTTACCAAGTAGCATCAATTTTTTGGCAAATTGCAGAATTAATTTCAGGTACAAAGTCACACCTCAAAACCACAAGCAAAACATTTTAAAGTCACTGACTTAAAACACAAGTAGAGCTATTTTACTTGGAAATATACACAAGCACAGTAGGCATTGAATTTCCTCGTCAATTATTAGACAAAGATTTTGTAGGTCTCCTTTGGAGCACTTGCCAAAGTGGCTTCATTATGATCAAGCATTCTTGTGTAAAATGTACAAGTTCGCCATAATTAATACCGCTGGTGCCACACCCAGTTTACTAACTACCTATATCACTGCACAGCTTTATAACTGGTGTAGTTTTTTACTTGATCACTCAGGTCCCAGGTCCTTCCAGAGAAAGACACAATTAGATAGTGACCCCACCTTGGGTTTATAATGTCCCTCCAATGGCATTGATGAAAATGTAGCTACGTACTGCAGGGTTCAAGTCTTCTTAACCCTTTCACTGCCGTAGACGCCACATGGCGTTTTGCATTTGGTCGGCTGTTCTTCTGTAATAAAATCGAAATGATAGTACAGGTATTAGTTGTTGTTTTTACAATTAAAAAAAATATGGCTGCTGGAACGCTGACCGTTGAGTTGTTTGTCCTCCCAAAAATATTTAATAGTACGAGGTTGAGAACTCAGAATCCATCATATAGAAGATGAATAAGCGTGTACTCTGTTTGAACCACATAGCAGCTCTGAAACATTCAGAAATTGAATTTCAGTTAGTACGGTTGGTAACAGTAAGTCCAAATTTGTAGCTATTTGTTATGTGGACTAATAGACTTTTTTTTTGCATCATAGTAAACAGTTTTGACTGTCTCGTTGCTGAATGTCTGTGCAGGAAAAAGAATAAAAAAATATTATTGGCGAGTGGAGCGAGCAAGACACTGTCAGGGGTAACACAATTTAAAATCGGGGATGTTTGTTTGTTTGGACGTATGTATGCCATTTTGTACTTTGACCCTCTCGTACTTTCGAGTTAACTCAGCGTTTGGCCCCATCCCAAACATCACTAAACAGTATCCTCCAGTTTAATGATCATTACCCGTATCATCCTAGAAATTGAATTGTTTACTGACACTTTGAATTTTTTTGTGGGTGCAGTTTAAACTCAAAAACTTACTGGAGTTCCATTTCTATCGAGTTGCGGTGGTAAGTTAATACGCTATTTGTCATAGTTATAAGCCCTATGCAACAGTATTTACTTGAATATTTATTGTCAACTAGATTTACCACGAAGGTAAGTCTTGCGTTGTGTGAAAGTATTGTGCGTTACAAAAATATCCCAAAGAAAAAGTTTAAAGAACGTGACTTATTTTTTGTTTCAATTGAAATAGTTTCGGAGAGTGGTTACTATGGCATTGTATGCCTTTACCGTATAATACATGATTTAAAAACTCCACTTTTTTTAGTAGCTTGAATATTAGAAGTTAAAACAAAACGTTTAACACTCCAGTGTAGTATTAGGCTCGCTCGCCATTTGTGCTCAAGCACATCACTAGTTACATTTTCATGTGAACTGGTCATCATAAACTTGGCGGTGAAAGGGTTAATAAATCTTACATTATCTGGAAATCACAGGACCATAGAAATTGTACTTGACTCCAGCCCCTGTGTAACAAATGACTAACTATCATGTGTACCATTACTTTTCTTCTTTCACTTTCATTTATTTCACAGCTGTAGCTATGTGTGTGCGTGTGTGAGACCAGGTGATTGTGCATGGCTATCGTCAGGTCATTGACCAAATGATTCGGGAACTCTTCACCTTTCATTTGAATTCAATACTTTACAAATGAAGAGTTGAATCAATATAATGTGTATGTGTGTGTGTGTGTGTGTCCGGCCACACATACAAATGGTTTCAAAGGATTATTCTGTTAGTAAATGAAGTGACAAAAGTTCTAAAAGTTCAGACTCTAAGTCTCTCCCTATATATTTCAGGTTGTCTAAGTGTGCATTAAATGGAAATATCTACCAGTCAATTAAAATGATTTATAGTAAATAAAAAAATAATTTCACAAGGCCTCTTTCTTGTTAGTGGAGTTAAGAAGTCATTCCAGAGTTCCTCACCTCTAGTTGTATTGAAGTCCAGGAGTCATCACGTGTACACCAGTGGAGTAGTCACTGCACTATTACACCTGCCACTTCACACTCCTACATTGAAAGTGTATGTCTCAAGTAAAACTAGCTCAACATAATTCAAGATTCTCGGATTTGTGTTTTCGTGCTTGTAATTTTAACACATGTAGACATTTTTTTTAAGAGAATCAGGCTATAGTTTAGTACAGTACCTTCCATATTATATTATATTTATATTAACTACCACAAAACGTTATGAAAAATTGGGACAAATGTCTCCACGAAAGTCAAACTAATATCTGGGATATGTGTGTGTGTGTGTGTGTGTGTGCATGTGGATGATGGGAGGAGGAGAGCAAAGGGAAGCAAAGTACTTCCCTGTCTAACTCAAGTGCAGTGGAGCCTCCCTATTCCAAAATCTTCCATGCCCCTGGACACCAAAAAAAAAAAAAACCAACAAAAACCCCACAAAAGTTTATCAATTGACGAAATCACGAAGAAAGCATTATATCCAATAAGACCACATTTATTATTTCCTTAGCTCCAAAAGATATTACTGCTCCGTGTCATAATTTAGCAGCACAATAGATAATACAAACTAAGCATCCCCAATGCACTTGCCACAGTCTGCCCTACACTGCTTATGTGGAAAGTTGTTTATTACAAATGACGCCGATTAAATTAGACTAAGATTTTGGTTAGCCATTGTACATTGCTTTAAATTCACCAGAACAGTTATCTAATGATGACTAATTGACATTTGGGGGAAAAAAATCACATATCAATGTATTCTATTTTTTCCCCTTGTAAATATTAATTTTAGGATGTCTTTAATCCCTAAGGGGTGGGGGAAAGGCAGCAAACTAGATGTACAACCCCCCATCCCTCCGCTCCCTGAATAACAACAACACTGGTTTTACACAAGATAGAGCAATACCATATAACTGTGGTTAGGAAGCAAACCGATGGGTCCAGCCACTAGTACTACGGCTTCAAGCCACGAAAGCTGAAACATCATCGCTAAAGTTAGTACAGCTAGCATCTTTCTTAGAGAGAATCATTCCTGGCATCACGTGATAAAATGCAGAGTAGTGGTAGAATATGAGAATGAAGTTAAAAGTCATGCAATTGCAAACACACACACACACACACATACAAAGCTCAACCGTGGTAATTATTTCTGCAATAATTGGCAGCGAGTGATACGCTATCAGGGACAACACAAAAAAATCATATATGCTTGGACGTATGTATGTAACTTTTGTACTTTGACTCACATTTGTTGTGTTCATTCGTTACCTTGGTTAACAACGCACTGTTTGTCATCGCTGTTTGTACTTGAGAAAATCCATTGCCCAACATGCCAAGCTACCAAGAGACTACAATGTAAATCTTGTTTTGGTATATCCAGTGAACGAGTGCATGTGAGAGTGTTATGTGTTACATGTGCTGACTAGCTAAGAACAAACAATAATTTCTTGGAAAACCTTGTTTTGCTTGTACGCTAATTTAAAAAAGTCGGCCGTGTAAATTGTTCAAACAAATTGTGCATGATGATTTTATAAAGATTAATTTTACCCTTTGACCTTATATGTCAATTTTTATTTACTGAAGCACATCACAAGTATAATGCCTTTTCCCCCAGCAGAAGGAAGGGTGTGTATGGTCAGTGAAACTACACCACCTCTTCACTACCGTACAAAAAACATTGTGTACTGGCTATAAATTATATAATACAGATAAGCTTTAAATATGAATAATAAACAAAACAAAAACAAAACAAATGAAGCACCAAAGGTGTGAACCCTCAGCGCTATTAAACATTACCTAGCTATTATAACTAGTGGTGCGCTCAAATAGCGCAAATGCATGGCGAGCGAGTAAATATATGAGTATAGGTAAAGATGATTTGTGAAGGAAATCGCTAAATAATGATTAGGCCTGAAGAGAGTTAACAATAACAAAATTACTTGAATAAACTTCGAAAGCAGTGGCAAAGAAGCGCAGCTTGACAAAAACTTCACAATTGTTTCACAAGAGAGTAGCTATAAACTTTTTGGTTGAAACAAAGTTGCGTAAGGCAGTGCAGCAGAATTCTCCGTGCTCGTTAATTGAAAAATACTGGAAGTGTGAACGCTTTACCTAACTTACGTAATTAGAAGCGCGGGCGAAAATTTTTGACGTACGCATACATACACTGCGGGCTGCAAGAAGTCAAGTGATTATGACGTGACGCTAGGGGGCGTTACCCAGCTGGTACCAATGTGGAGCTGAAAGCTTCACGTTTTATCAACAATGAGCCCCAAATTAAAAAAAAGTAGCACAATAAAAGGACCTAAATCTTCTTTCTGAATAAGTTCATACCTAAATCACAGTTAATTGTCAGTAATCTCCAAAATCAGAACATGACAGACAGACTGACAGGGAAACTACTACAAACCTCTTGCGCATACGCGCTTAGGGTTAACAAACAAACAAACAAAAAAAACCAAAAAAAAAACCACTAACCAACATTGTCTGATGAAAAAAATTAGCAAATTAACTGTCTACCAGTCCCTAATCCACATCGTGACTTATCTCCACAAGTTCATAAGACTTGCATTTGGTAATGGTCATCAATACTGAGTTCATAAGACTTGCATTTGATAATGGTCATCAATACTATACTGTATCATGCCAAGTTGCTTATGGCCTTAGTGGCTGTCATGGCTCCTATGACTTGTCCTAGTCTTATTCTATGAACTGCATGTGAAAAATGGCCATTTTTCTTCCATCAATGCATATCTGGATACTGGAAGCCAATATATTTGGCCAACGGAAGAAAATTCTTGTTCCCTATTCTCACAACATCAGCTGACAAATGCACAAATGCTTCATAGTGACATTAGAAAGGGAGCCTGCTGGTCTCTCTTCGTGGGGGCAGGGTTGGTAAACCTACATGCATGTGGTCACGTGGTATGATGTAGTATGACCGATTGAGAGTATACTCTGCGCAGGCGTGTAAGCTACACGTGTACTTGGCTGCCGCGTTACACAGGTGGATTCTAAGTGGTTGAACATCTTGGTCGGTTCTGGGTAGCTCTGTGTAACTCTAACCGCTCTAACGTACACTTCAGGCATTTAGGGCTAGGATATGTCGGCTCCTCCATCCACCTCGGCTTCAGCTACTCCCCCAACTGCATCAGCTAGCTCAGCTGAAGGACCTCCTCTTGCTCCTTTTAGCCCAGACCAACTGGCCTGGCTACTGCCCCGCTTACCTGTATCTGGCTCCCGCAGGACAGGGGGTACTGATCCAGCTGGGTCAACTTCTAGAGCCCCTCCAGCTGTGTCTACTGGAGCTGACTCCTTAGGTGGGTTATAGTCATATTATAGCGTGATGAGGTGGGTGGAATATAAGGGTAATCTAGTCAGTGAAGCAGTCAGGTTGGTGACATTTCACATTCTAGGAGGTGGTCATAATGGAGGTTCCAGGTTCAGGGGCAACTATAAGATATGATTGGTATTGGAGTAGTTCACTTCCTGGCATATTACTATGTGGGGCATGCTTGTTGGGGCATGGTATGTTGTAGGAGCATTCGGGTAATATGTCTTATCGGGCACCCCGGTTGTACTGCTTGGTCTTATCGGGCACCCCGGTAGTACGGCATGGCCGTATCGGGCACCCCGGTAGTACTGCATGGTCTCATCGGGCACCCCGGTAGCACTGCTTGGTCTTATCGGGCACCCCGGTAGCACTGCTTGGTCTCATCGGGCACCCTGGTAGTACTGCATGGTCTCATCGGGCACCCCAGGAGTACTGCTTGGTCTTATCGGCACCCCGGTAGTACTGCTGGTCTTATCGGGCACCCCGGTAGTACTGCTTGGTCTTATCGGGCACCCCGGTAGTACTGCATGGTCTCATCGGGCACCCCAGGAGTACTGCTTGGTCTTATCGGCACCCTGGTAGTACTGCATGGTCTTATCGGGCACCCCGGTAGCACTGCTTGGTCTTATCGGGCACCCCGGTAGTACTGCATGGTCTTATCGGGCACCCCGGTAGTACCGCTCCGGTCTAATCGGGCACCCCAGTATGTTTGCTCCCACTTCATGGGGCACCTCAATAATCGGCTTACATCCAAGTGGGCTTCCTGATAATTTCACCCCACTGTAATGGTTTTCGTACTGGGCACGGGGATTGTGACCGCCTTCTGTATATTTCTTCTTAGACACTCTTCCCAGCTCAGTCCCAGTTTTTGGCGCTGGTCTATCGAGCCCGGCTGGTCTGGATCTGTTGGCTGCTGCAGCATTGAGTGGTGGGGATGGGTCTCCCTCAACCTCGTCCAGCATTCTGAAAGGCACAAGGGCGAGTTTAACCACTTTTGGGCCATTTAACCCGGCGGCGGCCGTCTCCATGAAGGTAGTAAAAAAAATTCTGGATCTAGACTTTGTGGAGATGTCGGATATCACAGCCGATGATGACGGCGCAGCTCCAACCCGGCCAGGGGGCTCCTCCCGTCCACCGGTCACCAGTATCTCTCAGTGGGTCGAGAAATTTTCAGTGATGGCCTCCATTTTAACGTCGCGGTTCCCCGAAAAGGCTCCAGAATTTTTTGCATAACAGGCCTCTATTGTACGGGCGGAACGGAATTATGAAGGGAAGCAGTGGGTTATTTACGACCGCCAGTTTCACCGGGAGGCCCTGGCCCGTAAAGACCTGAACTGGTCGGCGCCCAACCCAAGGCTATATAACGAAGCTTTTACTGGGCGGGCCAGGGCCATCCCCAGATGCTCCTACTGCCTTCAGGATGACCACATGGCATCATCCTGCCCTCGCAACCCAGCGAGTATGGGAGCATGGGTTCCACCTTTTTGGCCAGGCCAACCACATAGCACTCCTGGAATACCATCTCAGGAAATATGCCGGAACTTCAACAGTGGCAAGTGCCGCAAGGCAAACTGCTGGTACGCCCACGCCTGCCTGGTGTGCCAAGAGCCCCATGCTGCTGTCACGTGCCCACGTAAGAGACAGTCCTCTGGTAGAGGTCACAGGAGCCGCTCTCCTCTCCCACCATTCGGTCGTCGCTGACTTCTTATAGCATAACTGTACTGTCCCAAGCTAGTATACATGTGCGTATATATATCAATAAAGATATCTCTTCTGGTCTGGTATTTATTAATCATTGGGATCGGGGGTTTATAGCAGTAGTCGCAGTAGCAGGTAGTTAGGGGTGGGGCTGGTAGTTAAAGGTATATTAGTAGGGGCTCCACCAGGTATATGGTGTGATGACATAACAGCCAGCCGTAAAATAACTATTTCCACTTGCTCATTTGCAGGCTGGTTCTCACTACACCGAGACACTTCCGATCTGCTGTGTCTGGACTTCTGCCGACCAAGTCATGACCATCACTGCCAGGCACTCATGGTCGTCTCAACACCACTTAAGTTGGCAGAGTGGGAAACGGTTCTCCCTGGTCACCCAGACAAGGCTTACTCCCGCTACGTGTGCCGGGGTATCCGGGAGGGTTTTAGAATATGATATCGGCCTTGCTCAGCACTGAAGCCAGCTCAGGCTAACATGAAGTCAGCCATGGAACACCCTGATATCGTGACGGAATACTTAGATAGAGAGTGTCGGCTGGGCCGTATGCTTGGTCCTTTTAAGCCAGCAACACACCTACCACAGCTCCAAATTAACCGGTTTGGAGTGATCCCCAAAGGTCACAACACAGGCAAATATCGCCTCATCACTGATCTGTCATTTCCTCCGGGCCGGAGCGTTAATGATGGCATTGACCCAGACATCTGTTCTCTGGTATACACGACGGTGGATGAAGTTGCGGCATGTGCTGCGTCATTGGGCGCAGGAGCTCTACTAGCCAAGGTGGATATTGAATCTGCTTATCGCTTAATACCAGTTCACCCACAGGACCCCGTCCTGCAGGGTATGCAGTGGGAGGGTGCGATTTATGTTGATCCCATGCTCCCGTTTGGCCTGAGGTCAGCTCCTAAGATTTTTAATGCAGTTGCAGAGGCCCTTCACTGGCACTTAGTTCAGTCAGGCATCACTCACCTATACCACTACCTGGATGATTACATAATGGTAGCCCCACCTCACTCTCGCCTGTGTCAGCGGTGGCTAGATGTACTACTAGCCGAGTGTAACCGTCTGGGAGTTCCTATTGCCCCTCATAAGACCGAAGGCCCTACCTGTGTGATTACCTTTCTGGGCATCCAGATTGACACAGTCAGAGGGGAGCTGGGTTTGCCGGAGGATAAACTCCGGCGGTTGAAAGATCTGTTGGGTACATGGGGAGGTAGGAGAGGTTGTAGTCGTAAGGAGCTAGAGTCATTGATTGGACTACTAAACCATGCCTGTAAGGTTGTCCGGGCTGGTAGGTCATTCTTGCGTAGAATGATCGATCTGCTGCATGCCACTCACCGTCCACATGGGGGAAACACCCCAATACGTCTCAATCTCGGGTTTAGAGCTGACCTGGCATGGTGGCAGGAATTCCTAACGAAATGGAATGGGGTGTCTTATCTCCGCCCTCCCGCATCACTCCCCAAGGTACATGTGTTCAGTGATGCGTCAGGCTCGTGGGGTTGTGCAGCATGGCATGGAGGTGCATGGTTTCAGGTACAGTGGGATGTCAGAGTGAGTTCACTGTCAATAGCAGAGATGGAGCTGATCCCAATCATCATCCTAGCATGCGAAGTATGGGGGCGGTCTTGGGCAGGCTGTCAGGTTGTCTGCCACTGCGATAACCAGGCAGTAGTGGCTGACCTGCGCTCCAGAACGAGCAAACACAAAGGGATGATGCACCTGTTATGGTGCTTGGTGTTTGTGGAGGCTTCCATTCAGTGTTCACTGTTCCCTACCTACATTGACACCAACTCAAATCATTTAGCTGACGATTTGTCAAGGAATAATTCTGCTTCCTTTTTGTTGAAGGTACCATTGGCCAACAGGCATCCGTCTCCAACCTCAGCCCCCCTCCTGGATCTTCTGCTGCAGCAGGACAGGGATTGGGTGTGTCCGACCTGGCGCCAGCACTTCGGAAGTATTTTCATGCTGGCCTAGTAGCCTCTACACACAGGACCTATTCTGCTGGGCTAAGGAAATTTTATGAATTTTGTAATATATATAATTTAACCAACCCTTTCCCTATATCTGAACTTCACTTGTGCTACTTTGTCGTCTTCCTGGCTGAACAGGACTTGGCTCCATCTTCATGCTCTACTTACTTGGCGGCTGTTCATAATGCACAGATTGCACTCGGCCTGCCAGAGCCACGCGAGCACTCCTCTCTTCCGTTGTTGAAGCGTGTCTTGTCAGGCATCAGGCGATGTCGGCTGCAGCAGGGGAAGGGGAGCAAGAAGACTCGCCTCCCAGTCACTGTGGAACTGCTGAAGAGGATGAAAGATAGGCTGGACCAGTCATCTGACCCAGACAAGGTTGTCTTGTGGGCGGTGGCCTGCACTGCTTTCTTCGGGTTTTTCCGCCTTGGAGAGCTTTTGCCTACATCGTCATCTTCATTTGACGCAAGGACAGATCTGGCTTGGGGGGATGTGGCAGTGGATGACAGAGACTCACCCACTATGGTACAAGTGCACCTGAAGACGTCCAAGGTGGATCAGTTTGGCCAGGGGGTAGATGTGGTACTAGGGCGTACAGGGGTGGAGTTATGCCCTGTACAGGCACTCACTGACTACTTACGGGTCAGAGGCTCCTCTTCAGGGCCGTTCTTCCTCGCTGGTAGGAACAGAACGCTTACAAAGGCAGTATTTGTGCACTGGTTTAGGGCTATTCTTCGGGAGGTAGGAGTTCAGGGATCACAGTTTGCGGGCCATAGTTTTCGGATTGGGGCGGCAACAACTGCAGCTGTGGCTGGAATAGAAGATTCCATGATCCAGACCATGGGGAGGTGGCACAGCGCTGCATTCCTGACATACATACGGTCACCAAAACAGCAACTGGCAAGTATGTCAGCCAGACTTGTCCAACCCTCATAGTTATTCACCCTGCACCCAACATTCATGTCATGGTCACCTTGGTGTTGTATTAATGTAATGATGATTCTCACTATGCTTTAGTTATTTTACTTAATGCGGAAGTTGAGTCGGCTCATTCTACTGCTCGTATATTATTAGTACCGAATTGTAGGGCAGTCACTACAGGTGATGGCAGCAGACTCGTCAGTATGGAGGATCAAAACAGGCCCGGGACCTAATGGAGTGGTGAGGTTCAATGTGTCAAGGTAACCACTTACTTACAACACCATAATACATTAAATCATCCTCAGCTTTGGGGGGTAGTTGACTGGCCCCAACCAGCCCAACTTCCTTGGGCAAATTACCCTCACGGCCCCAACTGGCCGTGGGGTTTTCCCCCAAAGCGGAGTGAAGTCCCTATTGGTAAGCAGGCCGAACGCATGCGTACTAACATTAACCAGCTTGCAACGGGAGAGACAGCCTGGCTTCCTCCAAATAATAATTACATTATGTCAAGTCACTCAGTACTATAGTGACCATAGTTAAATGCTATTTAACATAGTTAAATGAGGTTAACGGAGGGAGCCTGCTGGTCTCTCTTCGTGGGGGCAGGGTTGGTAAACCTACATGCATGTGGTCACGTGGTATGATGTAGTATGACCGATTGAGAGTATACTCTGCGCAGGCGTGTAAGCTACACGTGTACTTGGCTGCCGTGTTACACAGGCGGATTCTAAGTGGTTGAACATCTTGGTCGGTTCTCCCACGGTCCTCCCCTACACCTTCCTTTCATTGCCTAGTTTATATAACAGCACTATTTCATTTTTCCACCATTTAATGGTGTGATAGCCAGGCTAGGCAAATTACCCTCACGGCCCCAACTGGCCGTGGGGTTTTCCCCCAAAGCGGAGGGAAGTCCCTATTGGTAAGCAGGCCGAACGCATGCGTACTAACATTAACCAGCTTGCAACGGGAGAGACTAGCCTGGCTTCCTCCAAATAATAATTACGTTATGTCAAGTCACTCAGTACTATAGTGACCATAGTTAACAATACTTACCTACACGTAATTGGAAAAGGGTTTTCCATGAGAAAATGCAGTATCTTTGCGAGGCTACTGGGGAGGAAACAGCTTTTAACGGTCCGGCGTCTCGCGCAACGAAGTACTTAGGGCCTGAAGGCGGTAGTTCAAGATGCACGGAGCCGCCGCCTATGTCTATGCAACAGTATATAAAGTAGCTACATTTTCATAAATGCCGTTGGAGGGACATTAGCTATAAACTCAAGGTGGGGTCACTATCTAATTGTGTCTTTCTCTGGAAGGACCTGAGCGATCAAGTAAAAAACTACACCAGTTATAAAACTGTGCAGTAGTATGCACACTGGATATGCTTGCGCTTATGAGGGATTCTTCAATCAATCATCAGCCACTTTCAAATTTTGCTTAATAATATAATGCAAGAAGTTAACTAGTTAAATGCATTAACTAACAACATTTAGACCCTTCAGTAAACCATGAGTAAAACAAAGGTGTAAGAAACAGACCTGTAAAAGTAACAGTAAAACATGGTACAATGTTAAAACAAGCACCTTCAAGCAGTGTGGAGAGTGGTGGGAGGCTATCAAATTGCAGATTTTTTTTTAAATGACTCTCAGTTTATTTGTGATCAAATGAATAAAATATACTTGGCACAGTACAACAGTTAACGAGTATGAATATTTATGTTCTTCATCCAAAGCTCCATGTTATACCAGCTTGCCTTTATTGCTGCAATGGAAAGTAAAGCAACAAATAAAACAAGACCAACAACAAAATAATTGGGAAATTATTATAAGTCAACAGGTTCATTATAAAATGCTGGTATGTAAAAAAGTATTGATCAATCATCAATCACCTATTCCATACAACAATCAAAAAAATGCATGGAATGACAGCAAACTCACTAAGTGGTTCCATGATGTATTCCTTCCTGAAATACGGAAGCGAACTTCAAAACAAGTGGTACTATTGGTTGATAATTTTGGATCTCATGTCATGCTAACTCAGAGAGTGGTAGCTACGCATACTGATGACGAAAGCAATAAAGAGCTTAGCGAGGTGAATCGTAAAGGCATTTTGAATAGCACTGATTTGGACGTAAGTTTGAGAATGGTTGAGAATATAATGCATCTGACTTCCTCAATGCAAGAAGATGACACTACCAGTATGCTTACTAAAGTTTATCACACAGTTTTGAAACTGAAAAAAGAGAAGCTTGAATTGAACACCAGGCAGACTGTGATTAGAGATTTCTTTATACTAGCTGACAATACTTTGTGCACTGAGCAGCCTGTGAACATTTAAAAAGATGTAATACAAACTAATATTTTCATGTTCTGTAATAGTCCATTTTCTCTAATAGTCCACCCAGACACCCCGTGCCCACTGGTGGACTATTAGGGAAAACAGACTGTAGTCTTTAGGCTCGCTCGCCATTTGTGCTCAAGCACATCACTAGTTACATTACATATGCTTTGTGCTCCCCAAGCAATAAATTTGATCATGACCTCTTCCCCGCCCTCCCCCACTTCCATCACCCGTGTGAATAGCTAATAATCTTGTCCATCAATTAATAATTAGAGTGGAAATGTCCATGTCCAGTTCAGAGATTGCCATGAATCTCAGGTAAGTTGATGCTACTTCTGGTCTCTTAAGCAGATAAAAGCTTTTGTATCCATCACTCTGATCTATTAAATTTTATTTTCTATCTCAGTTTTGGATTTCCTATTAGATTCACACAGTGATGCAAATTTCATGGACTTGTTTTTATGGAGGGGATCACTTCCAGTCGAGAAGAAAGGGGGGCTCCGTCGGCTGGAACCCCCCCCCCATATTTTTGGAGCACACTATAACAAGGTGATTTCTCACATGAAAACTTTTGTTAAACCACAAATACATGCCCTTGAAGCCCCTCCTATAGTGAAACATCTTCCTATACTGCTGCTTATAGCAGAAGACAATAATCTTTCTTGCATAAACTGACTTAACTGCTCTTTGCCTTCAGGGTGTATACATTTAAAAAAATTATTTCAATCTCTTCTGCTGATATATCTTTAGTTGCAATAATTCTGTAACCTGAGATCCTTTAGTTTTGAATAAGCCAAAAGAAATCAACTGAGCATGAAAGTAATCTTCATCTTGGCAGTCCAGCTTTATTCAACTTCAGTAAATCAAGATCATCTGTTGTGCTCACACAACAAAGTGCTCTAGTTTCCAAAGTGATTTGTAATAGTAATCATAGGTTGTATGACAGTTAGAAATTTCTACAACATGTGATCTTTCAACCACACCCACATGAATTCACTTGCATGGCAGACTATAGCCTCCTCAGAAGCTCTTTTTCCAACTTCTTTTTCTCAAATACCTCCAGCATTCAAAAGTGAATAATATTGCCATTCCCCCCATCATTATTTTACACTTTGGGACAACTATATTAAGAAACATTGTGTCCTGCAGAGAAAATTTCACATTGTTAATATCAAATAAAACCTCATAACAAAAGCTTCAACTTGGTGCTAAATACATGAGAATAGCTTCATTCTAGTAGGAGTAATATCTCGCTAAATTTATCATAAGTGACAAAAATACACTATTTTGTTTTAACACCTCATTATCATATTACTGATAATTTACAAGTTTGGAGGACAGCATATTTGGAATCAGCAGGTCAAATAGATCTACAAAAAACTGTTTTCCAACTGTTCCCCTCAAATACCTCCAGAATTTTTTTGTTATTTACAATTCTTGAAATTTTGACCTGACTACCAGACATCATTCCTACAAACCCACAAAACAACACCAACTCCACACACAGATGTATCAGTAAACAAGCAGTATTTGTGTGACAATACAGGAATAGTGTGTCAAAAGAGAATGATTACAAATACAATTAATGATTATGTTTGAAGCACCAGTCATGTTAGCTATCTGTCCACTCCAAAGTTTTTGAAGAAGTCTTAGCTGTGTGCTTGGTCAGTAATGCTGAATATTCTGCAAAGTTTGGTACAAAACGAGAGTTGAAATTTACCAAACCAAAAAAATGAATGAAACTGAGAGACACTGATTGGACGAGCATAGATCTTGAGATGCTTGATTCTTGCCTCTGGTACACTTAGAAGACCATTGCCAACCACAAATCCCCAATAAATTAAACATTTCAAAACATTAGCAGCATTTAGATGACTTGACTGACAATCCATGGTTGGACAGTTGTGGCAACACACAGTCAACTTTCTTGAAGTGATCTGACAAACATTTTGACATGATAAACACATCATCTTTGTATGGTAATGCAAATCCTCATAACCACGCAAGACTCGTAGCATTAAAAGTGGAAAGTAGCAGGGGCATTACTCAGTCCAAAGGTATCATTTTATACTGGAACTTCCCATATTTGCAACTGAAAGCCGTAAAAAATTACCAGATTCAACGTCGCCTGGAACCTGATGAACCCTGGACAATAGTGTTGCTTACCCTAACTGGGCAATTATTTCTTCCAAAGTGGGCATTTGGAAATGCACAGGAATAGTAACAGAGTTTAACTTCCTATAATGTACAACAATACGGATATCTCCATCTTTCTTAACAATTGGTTTGGGAGGACTATAGATCACTTAGACATAGATAGGATGGTTAAAAAATATCAAGTTCAATTAATTCATCTATTGATTTTCTGAAGTCAACTTCTGCATGAGCCTAAATGGAGTATGAAGGAGACCAAACTGGTCTATCAGATACAACATGTATCAAACGTAAAGTAGTCGTTGCTTTCCCAGGTTGATTTAAATAAACATCAGCATGTGACTTATCAAGCACACTCTTCAAAGCTAACTCACACTCAGGTGACAACAAACATCACTAATCACGCACTCATCCTCATTGTCACATACAGCAACTACAGCACACACACTTGCAGTAGATTCTATATTTTTTAGTAAGTATACATGACCTTTCATTTAAATTTACTCTTTTTTCTAACAATTCTGTCATTAACTGGTGACAATTTCTCAGTGATAGCATATGGACCTTCCAAAAATGCATCAAGACAGGCATTATGTCCAGGATTTTTTCTCATCACTAGCTGGCCTAAAGCTGGGCTTTATTTACCTACCTTTTATAAATACAGGTATTCAGGGGACACCTATATGAATATGTTGGTTTTGGAAATAAACAAGACAAAGGCATGGACTGTTGCTTACAAACATCAGCAACATCCTCAGTCACTTGCTCACTCACCGCCCAACTAAATATTGCAAGATTGAACAGAATAAAAGCTTGCTCAAGAGTAGTAGAGCTCATCTAATGCAACCTAGCAATGATATGCTCTAACATTAGCCCACCAATATTTTTAATTCTGAGCATGCCATACTGTTATCACTTTACTACAGTAGCATAGCACTCTTCGGTCTTTTTTGTTCACTGTTTGTAGCCCAGAGGTAAGACTGATTTTTTTACACAAACATGGACATAAGTACACAACATTCAATGTGAATCGATGAACCACAACAAAAAGTAGAGACTATGATGATGGTAATGTTGCATAGCTACAAAAATGTAGTCATGTCTGTGACATTATCTGCACAGGTGCTCACACAGAGGGTAAGTGGTTGAACTCAGAAGAGGCCCAACTGCCAGCTCTCGATCAAGAGCTTATCCCATGCAGGGCTAATTATAGGGATGTGACAATTGCCTACCAGGTCCAAATCCAGTCTAGTCTAACTCAGCTGTTGTATAAGCTAAAGCAAACTATCTACAACAAACTCTACAAGCTAAATAATGATTAATTGAAACGTGAACCTCAGAGTAAAAGGATACAAATTGTGTTTATATGCATACAAGAGTAATAATATATCAGTTGGTGTGATGTGGTAGCATAAAAATTTGAAATGTAAATGTTATTAATTTCTTGGCCAGGCTAGGGGTGCTGGACAATTCTAGTTGTTTGGTTTACAGTGTTATATTTGGGTATTATACCATTACATATTAATCAGAATAATGCTTATAGAAATGGTAAACACAACTGCAGTGTTATTGATTACAACATAAAATAAATAAATATAAAATAATATAGTTGTTACTCTTTGTAGCTCCATCATACCATTCATGAAACTCTGTTTATGCTTTAACTTTCTAAGTTTGTTTGATGGGTGCTGCTCACTGAGACTCTGGTGTTTACTCCTTGTATTTCCACACTCCTGGGCATGCTGCCCACAACCCAGTGATAACAGTTTAATATTGCCTTCACTCTGTGCCTAGAAACAGAGCTTACACATAAAACAAAAAATGTTATGTTCAGACGTCACTATGTTTATTGTTTGCTGCTCTCTCTCTCTCTGTAGCAGTTGCATCCTCACACGTAATGTAATCCGAAAATGTTTCGCAGACCACCAATGAAATGCATGGAAAAAAGAAATATTTTTTATAAGCTAGACATAATGTACAGTCATATAATATTATATGTTTGCATATGACTTATTGGTTTCAATAAAATTGTTTCAAGTGAGTCTGGAGTTAAGCCAATGGTCAAACTCACATCAGTCTTTTATGATCATCAGTCAGTAAAGACAATAACAGAAAATATGACAATACATAGCATCAGTTAATAAAATTTTAAAAAAGAATGAATGAAAAAAATTAGCTTCTTGGCTATTTTGAATTATGTGAAATGCAATCAGCATAGCTTAGACTCCATCTTTCTTCTAATCAACTTTTAAAACCATCCTCCCACCCCCACCTCCAATACTCAACCAATACAGTTTCAGCAACAAAAAAATTATGGCTGATATAATCGTGAATGGTTGACAAGGTTTCTAATGTTTTGTTCTACGATGTCTAGGTGACCTAGGAGGCAGGTTGGGATATACGCCCCCACACTAACGACTCCTCACATGACAGGGAACCACACAAGTGTACTCACAGTAACTGATACTAAAACTGAATGTTGTGATGTGATAAAAATCACCTTGTAATGAATATACATGTAACATTACTCGTGTCTATATTGTTAGTATTTTTAGTAAAGAATATTGTTTACGTAAATTGCACACTATGCTCATTAAATAAATAATTATAATGTTGCCATGGTTACTGTTTACATGCCATTGACAATTTTGATACATATTACAATATAAATAATTAAATACCTACATCTTCTACTCTAAGTGTTATGATGTTAAAATTATTCATCTACAGTTTGATGACTACATTGTTATTCATACAACATTTTCATACATTATTTATATACATCCAATTAATTTCAATAAAATACTGTTCATGAATACACAATACTTACCACTGATTTCTTGCTGATAGACACTGTGGTGATATGCTCCAGTTCCTTTGTTAGTCACTCCACTTCAGATTGAAGAATTTGTTTCTCTCTTTGATAGCGAGATTCTAGATGATGCTTTTCTTCTTTGTGGTGAGATTCTCACTGAATTCTTTCAGCTGCTATCTGGTTCCTCAGTTGATTGATTTCAGTCTTCAGTTGATTGTTCTCAGTCTTCTGTTGATTGTTCTCTGTCTTCTGTTGATTGTTTTCTGCCTGTACTTGCGTGACACTTGTCTCCAATTGATGTTTCTCTTCAATAAGTTGTGTATTTGCAGATTCAAGCAACTTTCTGTCACTTTCTAGTTTGGTAATTTCTTCAGTCAATTCTTTATTTTCTGCTTCTGATCTATTTTCAGAAATCTAATAATATAACACACAATACAGATACACAACATTTAATACTGCAACAAACATTGACAAAGCAAATAATGTTTGAGTAATACCATTGTAGAGTTAAGAAGCTACTGTTTATGATAATCTAAAGTTTGAGAACAACTACTTATTAACTAATAAATAAAAAATCTCTGAGTGAATAATATTATTACACGATCATAATGACAAAGATATCTTTAATATGTTGATGACACTAATGAAGAGTTCAGGCTTCAATTATATGCTGGCTTCAATTATATGCTTGCTTCTGTAATCAACCATAACAGTAATAACTCACGTACAATGGTGAATAGTTTGACCATAATTATATACAATGAGCGGGTTTAGGAAATGTGACCTAATAAAGCAAACAAAAAAAATTGAGTTTTTTATGCTAATATAAAGCTACAATTTATGTCAACTTGGTGCTAAAATACTGGAGGGTAAAACCTTCAACACGCAGAGAAACTGGCAGTTGAATTGGGCTATTCAGCAAAGCAATCGAACTAGAAATCGAGAAAACATAAACTGAATTTCCACTTCCGGTATAATTAACGTTTCCTTATACCTAACGGCGTACTCCACATACGCAATTAATCATACAGCCGCTTTTTAACGGCGACTAACGAAGTTTGAATAGAGTTCTTACTAGTGGTGTGCTTGAGCACAAATGGCGAGCGAGCCTTAAACTACACTATTGTTAAATTTAATTTTAATAACTAACACTCAAGCTATTAAAATAAAATCGAGTTTTTACATTACTATGAGGTAAAGGGGTTTCAATGTCATAGCAACCGCTCCCGCAACAGTTTGAATTGAAAAAGAAGCAACAAAATCAAATCACGTTATTTAAAATTTTCTTATTCTTAATAGTAGTTGTAACGCACAATACTTTCACACAACTGAACATACCTACGCAAGACTTACCTTCGTGGTTCGTCTAGTGGACAATGCAATTTTAAGTAAATACTGTTCAGTTAGGGCTTATAACTGTGACAAATAGCGCATTAACTTACTACCGCCACTAACTCGAATAGAAATGGAGCTCCCATAAGATTTTGAGTTTTAACTGCACCGCAAAACAATTCAAAATCGTAAACAATTCAATTTCCAAGGTGATACGGGTAATGGTCGCTAAACCGGAGGATTCTGTTTAGTGAAGTTTGGGACGGGGTCGAACGTGGAGCGAACACAAAAATACGGAGGGTCAAAGTACAAAATGACATACGTACGTCCATATATATAAACAAATAAACTAGTGGTGTGCTTGAGCACAAATGGCGAGCGAGCCTGATGGTTAGGTAACATAAAATGTTACTATGATTTAGCTTACTTCAGTTATGACATTTGATTTCAGCAAACAAATACAAAATCACTCTCTTACCAACTTTTGTAGTATCAAACATCAACCATTCTGATAATCTCAATCACCAGTAACTCTTGAACAAGCTCTCAGCTACGATAAAAAATAAACCAGTGTTATTATTTGGAATTTTAGCCAACAAATATGGAATTACTACTTACATCATTCTTGAGTATTGATAACTTCTGTAGTATCAAATTGAAGTTACTTTGACCATCTGAATTACCTTGAATTCTTGACAACAAGCTCTCACCTACAAAACAAAAGACAATCAATTTTAGCACACAAATACAAAATTACTTTCTTACCTCATTTTCTTGAGCAGTGGTAACTTTTGTAGTACCAAATTTGAGCCAATCTGACTATTTGAATTTACCAGTCACTGTTGACAAGCTCTTAGCTACAAAAAAGAAAGGCCAGAGTTAATTTTGCATATTTAGCTAACAAATATGGAATTACGTACTAACCTCAGCTTCCCTCGAGTAGTAGCTTCCTTAGCATTAATACTACGGCATTCTGACTACCAACAGCTCTTGTGTTAGTTACGTGGTCGACCCTCGAGTATTAGGGGTGGATAATGCAAAATCGGGTATATGTTATTGGCGAGCGAGCGAAGCGAGCGAGACAGTATTAGGGGTGGATAATGCAAAATCGGGTATATGTTATATATATATATATATGTATGTATGTATGGATGGTACGTATGCTCTTTAAACGCTCGCGCGGGGACCTTTTTTCTCCTAAAAACACGGCTATTTAGGTTTGACTCCAGTTTATTCTTAAACTACAGCATTAAGCAAACCTTACTTTATACTTAAGCTCCAAAGTATGAGAAAATTCCTGCTAAAACGCTTGTTTCAAGACACAAAAAGTTGATTCGACCGGTTACTATGGCATTGAAGACCCTTTTCCAGACTTAATTTCAAAACTTCGCCGTTTTATGGGGGGATACGGAGTGCCGGTTGTTGGTTGTCAAGAGCCGTTGGTAGTCAGAATGCCGTAGTATTAATGCTATGGAAGCTACTACTTCTCGAGGGAAGCTGAGATAAGTACGCAATTCCATATTTGTTAGCTAAATATGCAAAATTAACTCTGGCCTTTCTTTTTTGTAGCTAAGAGCTAGTCAACAGTGACTGGTAAATTCAAATAGTCAGATTGACTCAAATTTGGTACTACAAAAGCTACCACTGCTCAAGAAAATGAGGTAAGAAAGTAAATTTGTATTTGTGTGCTAAAATTGATTGTCTTTTGTTTTTGTAGGTAAGAGCTTGTTGTCAAGAATTCAAGGTAATTCAGATGGTCAAAGTAACTTCAATTTGATACTACAGAAGTTATCAATACTCAAGAATGAGGCAAGTAGTAATTCCATATTTGTTGGCTAAAATTACAAATAATAACACTGGTTTATTTTTTATCGTAGCTGAGAGCTTGTTCAAGAGTTACTGGTGATTGAGATTATCAGAATGGCAGATGTTTGATACTACAAAAGTTACCATGATTTGGTATTTGTTTGCTGAAATCAAATGTCATAACTGCTATTATAGTGTTTGCATGAAGTAAGCTAAAAATAGTAACATTTTATGTTACCTAGCTATCAGGCTCGCTCGCCATTTGTGCTCAAGCACACCACTAGTTTATTTAGATATATGTATGGACGTACGTATGTCATTTTGTACTTTGACCCTCGCGTTTTTGTGTTAGTTCGATTGTCGACCCCTTCCCAAATTGCACTAAACAGAATCCTCTGGTTTATCGATCAGTACCCGTATCACCCTAGAAATTGAATTGTTTACCGTTTTGAATTCTTTTGCGGGTGCAGTTAAAACTTGAAAACTTAAGGGACTTCCATTTCTATTCGAGTTATAGTGGCGGTGGTAAGTCAATGCTCTCTTTGTCATGGTTATAAGCCGTGCGCAACAGTATTTACTTGAAAATACATTGTCCACTAGACTACCCCGAAGGTAAGTCTGTGTAGGTGCATGTCCAGTTGTGTCAAAGCATTGTGTGTTACAACCACTACTTAGCTAAAGAATATCACAAAGAAAACTTTTAAATAACGTGTATTGTTTTGTTGTTGTTTTTTTCCTTCAATTCAAGCAGTTGCAGAGAGTTGTTACTATGGCACTGAAATCCCTTTACCGTGTATGCGAAATTAAAAAACTTGACCTTATTTTCAGTAGCTTCAGTGTTAGAAGTCAAAATCATTCTATAAAAATAGTTTAGTCTTTAGGCTCGCTCGCCATTTGTGCTCAAGCACACCACTAGTTATTGTATATATGTATGGACGTATGTATGTCATTTTGTACTTTGACCCTCGCATTTTTGTGTTAGTTATGTGGTCGACCCCGTCCCAAATTGCACTAAACAGAATCCTCTGATTTAACGATCAGTACCCGTATCACCCTAGAAATTGAATTGTTTACCGTTTTGAATTCTTTTGCGGGTGCAGTTAAAACTTGAAAACTTAAGGGACTTCCATTTTTATTCGAGTTAGTGGCGGTGGTAAGTCAATGCGCTCTTTGTCATGGTTATAAGCCGTGCGCAACAGTATTTACTTGAAAATACATTGTCCACTAGACTACCGCGAAGGTAAGTCTGTGTAGGTGCATGTCCAGTTGTGTCAAAGCATTGTGTGTTACAACCACTACTTAGCTAAAGAATACCACAAAGAAAACTTTTAAATGACGTGTATTGTTTTGTTGTTGTTTTTTTCCTTCAATTCAAGCAGTTGCAGAGAGTTGTTACTATGGCACTGAAATCACCGTGTATGCGAAATTAAAAAAACTGGACCTTATTTTCAGTAGTTTCAGTGTTAGAAGTCAAAATCATTCATATAAAAATAATGTAGTCTTTAGGCTCGCTCGCCATTTGTGCTCAAGCACATCACTAGTATTATATAATTATGTAGGTATGTATACGTACGTCAATATATTTCGCCCGCGCTTCTAATTACGTAAGTTAGGTAAAGCGTTCACAGTTACAGTATTTTTCAATTAACTGGCGCGGAGAATCCTGCTGCAACTTTGTTTCAACCAAAAAGTTTATAGCTACTCTCTTCTTGAAACAATTGTGACGTCTTTGTCAAGTTTCGCTTCTTTGCCACTGCTTTCGAAGTTTATTCAGGTAATTCTGTTAGTTTAGTCTGGGATCAGAGACTTTAGATTCTCTGCTGATGGAAAGGGTTACACTGTGCACTACAGTTAGATGTAATTTCTGTCCTATTTTTCTGTAAAAAAAGTCTGTTCGCTCGCCATGCATTTGCGCTATTCGAGCGCACCACTAGTACTACGGCATTCTGACTACCAACGGCTCTTGACAACCAACAACCGGCACTCCGTATCCCCCCATAAAACGGCGAAGTTTTGAAATGAAGTCTGGAAAAGGGTCTTCAATGCCATAGTAACCTGTCGAATCAACTTTTTGTGTCTGAACGGGACCACGGGTTTGCAATCGGGTGACGACAGACCCACAGACCCGAACAGAGATAATGTCGAAGGACCAGGATGTTAACTTATCTAGGCGCGATCTTATAACCGACTCAACCGCTGGCCGGGTAGCTTGCAGTCTCGCAGGTCAGATCAAAAGTGCGCACGCCTGGAAGATGTCTTATCCAGTTAGGCAGAGGAAAGCAACGTTATATTAAAGTTAAAGTTTACAGAAATAATAAAGGACTAAAGCTAGGGTGTGGTGGTTACAATTCAAGGTATGAATATGATTAAATGAACGGAGTTCACTTGGATGGAAAGGGATGTCATAGGGAAAGTGGATAGGCATGAAATATATACAAGTCTAAGAGTACGAAGTAGTGTTTATTCTTGAACTTGTCTGAGATTCTTTGTGAATCCCAGACATACTCCCGGGGGCGAGCAGGTACTTGGGTGGAGATCGGGTGATCAGAAGATGTGGTATGGTAGGCTTGTATGTTTGGAGAGTGGCTACTCTTCTTGCTGAGTCGGTTCAGCATTGGTGGGCTTCGGGGGATTATCTAAGTCCTCGTCGGTAAGGGCTAGGATGAGTTTAACAACTGGACGGCGGTAGGTTCGGCCACGGCATACGATATCAACAACTCGGTTAATGCCATCGTCACCTGGATGTACATGGGTAACTCTTGCGATTGGCCAGTCCTGGACTCCCAGGGCTTCGTCCTTGACAAATACAAGGTCTCCTGGTTTGAGCTGACGGGAGGGATGAAGCCACTTGGTTCGGTGGGCCACCGAACTTAAGTACGAGGAGATCCAGTTTCTCCATAGGTCCGCTTTTAGTCGGTTGACCAGGTTCCACCTACGGAGATGAGTTGTGGGGCTAGTCGAGGGCGTCTTGGCTGGTAATGCCAATAGTGGGCGTCCGACCAGGAAATGTCCGGCTGTAAGGTAGGTTGATTCCTCGGCTTCGTCCTTGTGGATTGGTGCCAAGGGACGGGAATTCATCATTGCCTCTGCGGCTGTAAGGATCGTGTAAAGCTCGTCCCATCTCAGGCGTTGGACCTTGGTGGTCTTCCTGAGGTGGATCTTCATCGACTTGACGGCTGCTTCCCAGAGCCCCCCGAAATGTGGAGCTCTGGGTGGGATCATCTTCCACTCAATTGCGTGTTGGCAGGTGAAGTGTTGAATTGCTTCTTTGGTTGATCTCGATCCGGTGAGCCTTTGTAGCTCCCGGATGTCCTCCCGGGCACCGATGAAATTTGAGCCATTGTCGGAAAACATCACAGACGGGGCTCCCCTGCGGGAGACAAACCTGTCTAGTGTGGCCAAGAAGTCTTTCGTGGAGAGGGAGGCTGCAAGGTCAAGATGCACGGCTTTGGTAACCATGCATACGAACACGACGGCATAGGTCTTTATGTAAGACGGCTTCCTTGTGTGACCAACGCGTAGCATGAATGGTCCGGCGAAGTCCACGCCTGTGTGGGCGAAGGGTGGAGCAGGAGTGGTGCGGACCGAGGGAAGGAGTCCCATGGTGTGTGCCAAAGGCTTGGCATATGCTTTCTGGCAGATGATACACGACCTGGAAATATGTTTGAGGCAAGAGCGGAGAGAGGGAATAAGGAAGGAGTGAGATACAATGGAATGCATGGCAGAGACGCCAGCATGTGAATAAGCAGTGTGGAGGGAACGGAGAAGGAGTTGAGTGAGTTCAGAGGTTTTGGGGAGGATAGTTAGAGCAGTAGGGGAGGATGGAGAGTCTGGATCTCGAATCCTGGTGAGCGCAAGAAGGTGCCCATGTTCTGAGAGTGAAAGGTGGAACCTGTGGAGCTGGTGGGCCTTGGGCAGGGACACAGAGTTCCGCACGGCTGGGAATACGTCTTGATATGCTTCCGACTGCGCCAGACGGTACACAACTGCTTTGGCTTTGACGATTTCCTCGTATGAGAGGGGGCCTACAATTCGGGAGTCCTTGCAGGTTTTGCAATTGTGTAGGAATCTGTGGATGAAGGCACAGACACGCACAAGGTGGAAGAAATCGGAGAATCGCTTCCATAGGTCCTTGATAAAGGAAAGGACGGTTGGGGATGGGGTGGATGGTAGTTTGATGGTTGCGACCAGAGCTGGTACGACTGGTTTGGAAAGTTTGGTGACTGGCCACTGGCTTGGATGCAAGGAGAGCCATGGAGGACCTGACCACCAGAGTGCTGACATGGCCAGGTCCGGAGCACGGATACCCCTGCTAGCCAGGTCAGCTGGGTTGGAGGAAGTAGGAACATGTCTCCACGGGACGTCAGGGAGAAGTTCCTGGATGGCGTGGACTCGATTAGCTACGAAGCGATCGAGTTGTGGTGGAGCTTTGGGAAGCCAATGGAGGACGATTTCGCTGTCCGTCCAGGCATGGATACGACAGCAAGGGACGTCTAGGACTGTGGCTGTGTGCCGCACCATTTTGGCTAACAAGTGCGCCCCGAGAAGCTCGGCCTTTGGAATCGTAACCGGCTTCACTGGTAACACTCTGGCCTTGGCAGTAAGGAGAGTGACGGAGGCAGTTCCATCCTGAGTAGGATTCCTCAGGTAGATGGATGCTCCATACGCACACGACGAGGCGTCACAAAATCCATGAAGTTCGACCTCGTGAAGGGCGTTCGGACAGGAGAGTTGACGAGGGATGGAGTGGCTGTTGAGGGAAGGGAGATCAGCAACCCAGGTGGACCATGACTCGGACAAGTCATCAGGGATGGGAGAGTCCCAGGGTAGTGACCTTTTCCATGTTTCCTGCAAGAGAATTCTCGCAGGCAAAATAGCTGGTGAAAACAGACCCAAAACATCGAACACACCTGCCGTGGCTGATGCATCTGTCGTTTGGTGACATCTTTGGTAGATGGCGGGATCGGGCTTTGGGAGCCATGGAGGGTGTCGGAATCAGAAGAGACGAGGAGTCGTCGTGGAGAGAGTCAGGAATGGTGGAGATAAGTTCGGATGAATTGCTGCGCCACTTCCTCAATACCATTCCTGCTTTGGAGAGGAGGTCCGACAACTCGCGTTGGAGAGAACTGGCTGCGATAACAGATTCAGCTCCGGCTAGGAAGTCGTCGACATAAAAATTGTGAGTGATGGCGTGAGCAGCAGAGGGATGGGAGGAAGCATGGAGAGAGGCGAGGGTGTGCAGGACCTGAGTGGCAAGGAATGGAGAACTCTTTACCCCGAAGGTAAGTCTGTCCATGCGGCAGTCAACGATCTTGCTGGCTGCGTCTCTCATCACGAACCGATGAAAATCTTTCTCGCTGGGATTCAGGAGGATCTCTCTGAACATTTTTGAAATGTCAGCAGACATGGCAATGGGGAATTTCCTGAATCGAAGGAGAATGTCCGTGAGGGGAGGGTAGAGGTTAGGTCCGGGAAGCAGGGTATCATTGAGGGAGAAGGTGGAAGAGGTTCTGGCTGATGCGTCAAAGACGGCACGCACTTTGGTCGTACTTGAGCTATCCTTGAACACACCGTGTACCGGCAGGTAGAAGTGGTCGTCCGGAGGACGGAGTTGATGGTTAGGGATGATGTGGGCATGTCCGAGGTCAACGTACTCTCGTACAGCTGTTTGGAAGGCTTCAAGTTTTCCTTTCCTGGTGAGGCTCTTCTCGTTTTGGAGAAGTCTGGATACCGCTTGTCGGCGAGATTCACCAAGCTTTGGAGGATCTGCAGTTCTTGGGAGAGAAACAGAGAACCTACCATTGCATAAGGAGTAGGACTTGTCGAAGTCGTTGATCACTTGCTGATCGTCTGGAGACAACTTGGGTGACTCCGGTACCCTGTCCAGTTCCCACAGTTTGGACAGATCGTCCTGAAGGTCTGTAGGAGGGATGGTGGCGACCAGGGCGAGTGGGGATTCGGAAGATTGGAGGTGACCACTGAGGCAGAGTCCTAGTTGTGTAGGAAGTGCCGACAGACCTTGCACTTGGAACGCAGGTCCCGTGATCATCTGGAGACAGTCGTGGACACCAAGTAGAATGTCCACACTACCGCCTAGCTTTGGGTCGGCGAGACGATAGGTCCGGAAGGTAGGGATGGTCAGGATCTCGGATGAGTTGGAAGGAACCTGTAGTTTGGGTAACTCAGGAACAATAGCAAATCTAATAGGTTGTGAGACATACTGTCCATCACTAGACATAATGGAAGTTGTAACAGCAAACTTACACTGCCCTTCGCCTGTGGTGCCCGTGACTTGTAAAGGTTGGAAGGTCCTCTTCAAGCGCAGGGCAGACGCGGCAGCTTCGGTCATGAAGGAGATGGCAGCACCTGTATCCAGAATGGCTCTGGCATGGTAAATGTTTCCATCGTGTCGAATTCCCGCCCGGTGACCACTCGGGCAGTTCAGGAGCGGATCTCGACGCTCACCCCCCCCCCCAGGACGAGTTGGTTTGCCGCAGCGGTCATGGAGGCGACGGAACAGCCACCCCCAGCACGCGCTCACGTTGTTGGTTGTGGGGTGGGAGACGGAAGCGGTGTGGATTGTTGGAATGGGGATGGAGAAGGGTTTGTGGTTGTCTTCCGTTGACGTTACATGAAAATCGTCCTGGACAGGCACGGTATCCCAGTTGAGGAGGAGAAGCAATTCAGCAGAGCTTGGCTTTTTACTAAACTCTGCACGTGCGTCGACCACTTAAGGGCCTCGGAAGCTCTCGCATCGCACCAGACCATGTTGTTGACCACAAGCATGGCAAGTCACAAGAAACTTCTTACTGGGAGAGTGGTGATGATCCGATCTCGGGTGAGACGGCTTGGAGTGATGAGCGTTGGAAGGGTTTGACGACAGATGAACTGGAGGGTTGGATGGGCTCTGCGTCGGGTGACGGTTGGACGAGCTGGGGAATCTAGTCATCCACTTTTTCACAAAAGCATTGACTTCTTCCATCTGCGGTACCTTGTTGCTGTCCGTAGTTCTCAACCACTCGTCCCTGCAGTTGTCGTTCATGCGACTGACCGCAAGAATAGCCAGGAAGGATGAGAGGCTGCCATCGGTCGATGAGCAGAACCTTTTCCATGGCAGACAAAAGTTGTCGTGGAAGGAGGAGAGGGACTGGTAGTCAAAGTCAAGTTTGGGCGATGACAGGATTTTTTGCACTATGATGGGTCCAACCACGGCCGGGGAGCCGTAGAGGGTCTTGAGTTCTCCCAACATTTCTTCCAGGGAGGTCGAGGTTGAAGGGAGATTGTCAAGGATCCTCCTAGCCCGGTCGGGCTTAACTGCGTTGCGGAGGAGGCCGCGGAGTTCCATTGGGGAGAACCCCTTAGCTCTGGTTCTAGCGGTTGATAGGAACAATGTCTCGAATTGTTCCCAATTCTCAGGTGATCCATCAAAGGTCGGTAGATCAATCCGGAGTGTGGCATGGGAGTGGGTCGGTTCGGCGGGTGGAGACGACGGCGTTGTTGTCGGTGTAGTCGGAGGGGCCTCGGACAAGGCATGCTCGACTTCTAGGTTGATGTTGGTGACGGCTTCTCGGAGGGCTTTCACGAGGGCGGAGATGTCCTCATCATCTTGGTGATCTCGGCATTGGCGTCCGAGCTCTCGAACACTCGTCCTGAAATCCGCGAAGGCCTTCAGGAAATGGGCTTTACCTGGCTCCTTCATCGCGTGCAGGGCCTCGAGATCGGCGTGGAGGTCCATACCTGTGCTCCACAGTTCTTTCCTGGCATGGAGCGCACTCAAGGTTTCAAGTACTTCAGTATGGACAGCCTCATGCTTCTCCCGTTCAGCATGCTCGGCTTGTAAGATGCCTTCGTCGGTGGAAGCTAAGTCTTCCATCTGGTCTTGCAATGACTCATGGGCTTCGATCTCTTTGTCGAGGTTCCTCCTCAGACGTATCAAGTCTGAGAGACGGATGTCGATGTAACGTTTCTCGGACATCTCGTTGATGGTATGGTGGATGCGGGTGATTTGTCCGCGTCTGTGACCTCTCTTGCGTCTAAGGCGGTCGTACTGTGTATTGCTTTCTTCATCCATGATGAATCAGTAGGGGAGAGTGACGGAAGTCGAGTTGGGATGTCTACGGGTGTAGATTGGGCAAGTGTCAAACTTGGGTTGACGAGGTGTCGATTGGAGAGGTTGTGGAGAAGACGGAAGTCTTGGCAACCTTGTGGTTTTTATGGCGGATCTACTGGCGATAGGTAGAAGGTCGGTTGACGTTCTGTTGGGACGACAGTAGGTTGGAGGTGGAAGATCCGGCTCGAAGGACCATATGCACGGGACCACGGGTTTGCAATCGGGTGACGACAGACCCACAGACCCGAACAGAGATAATGTCGAAGGACCAGGATGCTAACTTATCTAGGCGCGATCTTATAACCGACTCAACCGCTGGCCGGGTAGCTTGCAGTCTCGCAGGTCAGATCAAAAGTGCGCACGCCTGGAAGATGTCTTATCCAGTTAGGCAGAGGAAAGCAACGTTATATTAAAGTTAAAGTTTACAGAAATAATAAAGGACTAAAGCTAGGGTGTGGTGGTTACAATTCAAGGTATGAATATGATTAAATGAACGGAGTTCACTTGGATGGAAAGGGATGTCATAGGGAAAGTGGATAGGCATGAAATATATACAAGTCTAAGAGTACGAAGTAGTGTTTATTCTTGAACTTGTCTGAGATTCTTTGTGAATCCCAGACAGTGTCTTGAAAACAAGCGTTTTAGCAGGAATTTTCTCATACTTTGGAGCTTAAGTATAAAGTAAGGTTTGCTTAATGCTGTAGTTTCAGAATAAACTGGAGTCAAGCCTAAATAGCCGTGTTTTTAGGAGAAAAAAGTTCCACGCGCGCGCGTTTAAAGAGCATACGTACCATCCATACATACATACATATATACTAGTGATGTGCTTGAGCACAAATGGCGAGCGAGCCTAAAGACTATACTATTTTTATATGAATGATTTTGACTTCTAACACTGAAGCTACTGATAAGGTCCAGTTTTTTAATTTAGCATACAGGGTAAAGGGATTTCAGTGCTACTGCTTGAATTGAAGTAAAAAAAACAACAACAAAACAATACACGTTATTTAAAAGTTTTCTTTGTGATATTCTTTAGCTAAGTAGTGGTTGTAACACACATGCTTTGACACAACTGGACATAGACCTACACAGACTTACCTTCGCAGTAGTCTAGTGGACAATGTATTTTCAAGTAAATACTGTTGCGCACGGCTTATAACCATGACAAAGAGCGCATTGACTTACCACCGCCACTAACTCGAATAGAAAAACTGCACCCGCAAAAGAATTCATGCGGTAAACAATTCAATTTCTAGGGTGATACGGGTACTGATCGATAAACCAGAGGATTCTGTTTAGTGCAATTTGGGACGGGGTCGACCACATAACTAACACAAAAACGCGAGGGTCAAAGTACAAAATGACATACGTACGTCCAAACATATATACAAACAAATAAACAAACATCCCCGATTTTCGATTGTGTTACCCCTGTAAGTGTCTCGCTCGCTACGCTCGCTCGCCAATAACATATACCCGATTTTGCATTATCCACCCCTAATACTGTCTCGCTCGCTACGCTCGCTCGCCAAATATAAACAAATAAACAAACATCGCCAATTAGCTTTCAAAGCGTCTCACGGCCTGTCTTGTCGGCATCCTTGGCTGCTCTATTTGCTGTAGCGGTAAACTTTCAGCCAGAGGTAAGCCGTAGAGTGCATGCAATAGTCTCAAAGCTGTGCCTTTTTTTTTTTAGCTGCTCGTTTGAAACTCCGCCCATTCCCTGTTTATTGTACTTCGAGAATGAGAAAGAATGAACAGTAGCTTGTCTTTCCACGGCACGCTTGGGGTCTTTTAAGTTGTTTTGACATTTGAAATTTGGCATAGGCGTAGAGTAAGGGCCACTAAGACTAATTATGCAAAAAAAAAAAATAGGAGAAAGAAAGAATTTTTCCGATGACTTACTTCTGGAGCCTACATCTCAATTTCAATTTTTGGCGTGGTAAGGTCCATTTTCCCAGAGCCGCTCACATATAGCTAAGCTGGGTTGCTTTTGATAAGAGTGTTCAAGTAAGTACTCTGTGACAACTTAACTTGGACTAAGTAAATAATGTATTTATTGTAATTACTATTTCGTAGACTTAACAAATGATTGCAGTTCACATAATTGACGTTACCTCGAGTTCTTTTATTCTTCTGTTCTTTTCTTTAGTTTCCTTCATGTGTAACATATTGGTTATGTTGAGAGATCTCCCCAGATTCCCTCCATGTAAGTTCTCCATTGCATCCTGTACTGGTGAGTGTCTCCAGTAGTTGCTCAGCAGTAGGTCTAGTTTGAGGAGTATTGTGTAGGCAATTAGTCACCATCTCTACTAGAACAGGATGAGATTCCAATAACAGATTCTTCAACTTCTTCATGTACACCTCACCACGCTCTACTTCAGAACGACCAATAAGTCGGCCAGGATTGTGTGGATCTGAACGTGTAGCTAACAGCAGCTCTCCTGGAAATGTCTAAACAATTATTAAAATTGAATTGATTCTCATGTGATAGTCAATAAACATTATAACAATATATATATCCAGATTAATGATCAAAAAACATCTCAATAATTTACTATCAAGATTATTCGGCTATACCTGGATATAAAAGTCACAATTCATGAATATCATTATAACATTATATGTAAATACATACAATACATGTGTTTGTACTGTTGGTGTTTGTAAGTGACTGCTGGTGTTTGCAGGTGACTGCAAGTGATTGCTGGTGTTAGTAGGTGATTGCTGGTGTTTGTAGGTGTTTGTAGGTGACTGCTGGTGTTAGTAGGTGATTGCTGGTGTTTGTAGGTGACTGTAAGTGATTGCTGGTGTTAGTAGGTGATTGCTGGTGTTTGTAGGTGACTGTAGGTGATTGCTGGTGTTTGTAGGTGACTGCTGGTGTTAGTAGGTGATTGCTGGTGTTTGTAGGTGACCGTAGGTGATTGCTGGTGTTAGTAGGTGATTGCTGGTGTTTGTAGGTGACTGTAGGTGATTGCTGGTGTTTGTAGGTGACTGCTGGTGTTAGTAGGTGATTGCTGGTGTTTGTAGGTGATTGTAGGTGACTGCTGGTGTTTGTAGGTGATTGCTAGTGTTTGTAGGTGACTACTGGTGTTAGTAGGTGATTGCTGGTCTTTGTAGGTGACTGCTGGTGTTTGTAGGTGACTGCTGGCGGTTGTAGGTGACTGTTGGTGTTTGTAGGTGACTGTAGGTGATTGCTGGTGTTTGTAGGTGACTGTAGGTGACTGTAGGTGACTGCTGGTGTTTGCAGGTGACTGCAAGTGACTGCTGGTGTTTGTAGGTGACTGTAGGTGATTGCTGGAGTTTGTAGGTGACTGTTGGTGTTTGTAGGTGACTGCTGGTGTTTGTAGGTAACTGCTGGTGTTTGTAGGTAACTGCTGGTGTTTGTAGGTGAGTACTGGTGTTTGTAGGTGATTGTAGGTGACTGCTGGTGTTTGTAGGTGACTGTAGGTGACTGCTGGTGTTTGTAGGAGACTGTAGGTGACTGCTGATGTTAGTAGGTGATTGCTGGTGATTGTAGGTGATGGTAGGTGACTGCTGGTGTTTGTAGGTGATTGCTAGTGTTTGTAGGTGACTACTGGTGTTAGTAGGTGATTGCTGGTGTTTGTAGGTGACTGCTGGTGTTTGTAGGTGACTGTAGGTGATTGCTGGAGTTTGTAGGTGACTGTTGGTGTTTGTAGGTGACTGCTGGTGTTTGTAGGTAACTGCTGGTGTTTGTAAGTGACTGCTGGTGTTTGTAGGTGAGTACTGGTGTTTGTAGGTGATTGTAGGTGACTGCTGGTGTTTGTAGGTGACTGTAGGTGACTGCTGGTGTTTGTAGGAGACTGTAGGTGACTACTGATGTTAGTAGGTGATTGCTGGTGATGGTAGGTGATGGTAGGTGACTGCTGGTGTTTGTAGGTGATTGCAGTGTTTGTAGGTGACTACTGGTGTTAGTAGGTGATTGCTGGTGTTTGTAGGTGACTGCTGGTGTTTGTAGGTGACTGCTGGCGTTTGTAGGTGACTGCTGGTGTTTGTAGGTGAGTGCTGGTGTTTGTAGGTGACTGTACGTGATTGCTGGTGTTTGTAGGTGACTGTAGGTGACTGTAGGTGACTGCTGGTGTTTGCAGTTGACTGCAAGTGACTGCTGGTGTTTGTAGGTGACTGTAGGTGATTGCTGGAGTTTGTAGGTGACTGCTGGTGTTTGTAGGTGACTGCTGGTGTTTGTAGGTGACTGCTGGTGTTTGTAGGTGAGTACTGGTGTTTGTAGGTGATTGTAGGTGACTGCTGGTGATTGTAGGTGACTGCTGGTGATTGTAGGTGACTGTAGGTGATTGCTGGTGTTAGTAGGTGATTGCTGGTGTTTGTAGGTGATTGCTGGTGTTTGTAGGTGACTGTAGGTGATTGCTGGTGTTTGTAGGTGACTTCTGGTGTTAGTAGGTGATTGCTGGTGTTTGTAGGAGACTGTAGGTGACTGCTGGTGATTGTAGGTGATTGTAGGTGACTGCTGGTGTTTGTAGGTGATTGCTGGTGTTTGTAGGTGACTGCTGGTGTTTGTAGGTGATTGCTGGTGTTTGTAGGTGACTGCTGGTGTTTGTAGGTGACTGCTGGCGTTTGTAGGTGACTGCTGGTGTTTGTAGGTAAGTGCTGGTGTTTGTAGGTGACTGTAGGTGATTGCTGGTGTTTGTAGGTGACTGTAGGTGATTGCTGGTGTTTGTAGGTGACTGTAGGTGACTGTAGGTGACTGCTGGTGTTTGCAGGTGACTGCTGGTGTTAGTAGGTGATTGCTGGTGTTTGTAGGTGACTGTAGATGACTGCTGGTGTTTGTAGGAGACTGCTGGTGTTAGTAGGTGATTGCTGGTGTTTGTAGGTGACTGTAGGTGATTGTTGGTGTTTGTAGGCTGCTGGTGTTAGTAGGTGATTGCTGGTGTTTGTAGGTGATTGTAGGTGACTGCTGGTGTTTGTAGGTGATTGCTAGTGTTTGTAGGTGACTACTGGTGTTAGTAGGTGATTGCTGGTGTTTGTAGGTGACTGCTGGTGTTTGTAGGTGACTGTTGGTGTTTGTAGGTGACTGCTGGTGTTTGTAGGTAACTGCTGGTGTTTGTAGGTGACTGCTGGTGTTTGTAGGTGAGTACTGGTGTTTGTAGGTGATTGTAGGTGACTGCTGGTGTTTGTAGGTGACTGTAGGTGACTGCTGGTGTTTGTAGGAGACTGTAGGTGACTGCTGATGTTAGTAGGTGATTGCTGGTGATTGTAGGTGATGGTAGGTGACTGCTGGTGTTTGTAGGTGACTGCTGGTGTTTGTAGGTGATTGCTGGTGTTTGTAGGTGATTGTTGGTGTTTGTAGGTGACTGCTGGTGTTTGTAGGTGACTGCTGGTGTTTGTAGGTGACTGCTGGTGTTTGTAGGTGACTGCTGATGTTTGTAGGTGAGTGTTGGTGTTTGTAGGTGACTGTAGGTGATTGCTGGTATTTGTAGGTGACTGTAGGTGATTGTAGGTGACTGCTGGTGATTGTAGGAGACTGCTGGTGATTGTAGGTGACTGCTGGTGATTGTAGGTGATTGCTGGTGTTTGTAGGTGACTGCAAGTGACTGCTGGTTTTTGTAGGTGACTGTAGGTGATTGCAGGTGTTTGTAGGTGACTGCTGGTGTTTGTAGGTGACTGCTGGTGTTTGTAGGTGACTGTAGGTGATTGCTGGTGTTTGTAGGTGGCTGTTAGGTGACTGCTAATGTTTGTAGGTGATTGCTGGTGTTTGTAGGTGACTGTAGGTGACTGTAGGTGACTGCTGCTGTTTGTAGGTGACTGTAGGTGACTGCCGGTGATTATAGGTGATAGCTGGTGTTAGTAGGTGATTGTAGGTGACTGCTGGTGTTTGTAGGTGATTGTAGGTGACTGCTGGTGTTTGTAGGTGACTGTAGATGACTGTAGGTGACTGTAGGTGACTGCTGGTGTTTGTAGGTGACTACTGGTGTTTGTAGGTGATTGTAGGTGACTGCTGGTGATTGTAGGTGACTGCTGGTGATTGTAGGTGACTGCTGGTGTTTGTAGGTGATTGTAGGTGACTGCTGGTATTTGTAGGTGACTGTAGGTGACTGCTGATGTTAGTAAGTCATTGCTGGTGATTGTAGGTGATTGTAGGTGACTGCTGGTGTTTGTAGGTGACTGCTGTTGTTTGTAGGTGATTGCTTGTGCTTGTAGGTGACTGTAGGTATTTGTAGGTGATTGCTGGTGTTTGTAGGTGACTGCTGGTGTTTGTAGGTGATTGTAGGTGACTGCTGGTGTTTGTAGGTGACTGTAGGTGACTGTAGGTGACTACTGGTGTTTGTAGGTGACTGCAAGTGACTGCTGGTGTTTGTAGGTGACTGTAGGTGATTGCTGGTATTTGTAGGTGGCTGTTAGGTGACTGCTAGTGTTTGCAGGTGGCTGTTAGGTGACTGCTTGTATTTGTAGGTGACTGTAGGTGACTGTAAGTGACTGCTGGTGTTTTTAGGTGACTGCTGGTGTTAGTAGGTGATTGTAGGTGACTGTAGGTGACGTAGGTGACTGTAGGTGACTGCTGGTGTTTGCTGGTGTTTGTAGGTGACTGTAGGTGATTTCTGGTGTGTGTAGGTGATTACTGGTGTTTGTAGGTGACTGCTGGTGTTTGTAGGTGACTGCTGGTGTTTGCTGGTGTTTGTAGGTGACTGCTGGTGTTTCTAGGTGACTGCTGGTTTTTGTAGGTGACTGTAGGTGATTGCAAGTATTTGTAGGTGACTGCTGGTGTTTGTAGGTGACTGCGGGTGTTTGTAGGTGACTGTAGGTGATTGCTGGTGTTTGTAGGTGACTGTATGTGTTAGCAGGTGATTGTAAGTGACTGCTGGTGTTTGTAGGTGACTGTAGGTGATTGTAGGTGACTGTAGGTGACTGCTAGTGTTTGCTGGTGTTTGTAGGTGGCTGTAGGTGATTTCTGGTGTTTGTAGGTGACTGCTGGTGTTTGTAGGTGACTGCTGGTGTTTGCTGGTGTTTGTAGGTGACTGCTGGTGTTTGTAGGTGACTGCTGGTGTTTGTAGGTGACTGTAGGTGACTGCTGGTGTTTGTAGGTGACTGTAGGTGATTGCTGGTGTTTGTAGGTGACTGTAGGTGTTAGCAGGTGATTGTAGGTGACTGCTGGTGTTTGTAGGTGACTGTAGGTGATTGTAGGTGACTGTAGGTGACTGTTGGTGTTTGCTGGTGTTTGTAGGTGACTGTAGGTGATTTCTTGTGTTTGTAGGTGATTACTGGTGTTTGTAGGTGATTGCTGGTATTTGTAGGTGGCTGTTAGGTGACTGCTAGTGTTTGCAGGTGGCTGTTAGGTGACTGCTTGTATTTGTAGGTGACTGTAGGTGACTGTAAGTGACTGCTGGTGTTTTTAGGTGACTGCTGGTGTTAGTAGGTGATTGTAGGTGAGTGTAGGTGACGTAGGTGACTGTAGGTGACTGCTGGTGTTTGCTGGTGTTTGTAGGTGACTGTAGGTGATTTCTGGTGTGTGTAGGTGATTACTGGTGTTTGTAGGTGACTGCTGGTGATTGTAGGTGCCTGCTGGTGTTTGCTGGTGTTTGTAGGAGACTGCTGGTGTTTCTAGGTGACTGCTGGTTTTTGTAGGTGACTGTAGGTGATTGCAGGTGTTTGTAGGTGACTGCTGGTGTTTGTAGGTGACTGCTGGTGTTTGTAGGTGACTGCTGGTGTTTGTAGGTGACTGTAGGTGATTGCTGGTGTTTGTAGGTGACTGTAGGTGACTGCTAGTGTTTGTATGTGACTGTAGTTGATTGTGGGTGTTTGTAGGTGACTGCTGGTGTTTGTAGGGGACTGCTGGTGTTTGTAGGGGACTGCTGGTGTTTGTAGGGGACTGCTGGTGTTTGTAGGGGACTGCTGGTGTTTGTAGTTTGTAGGTGACTGCTGGTGTTTGTAGGTGTTTGTAGGTGACTGCTGGTGTTTGTAGGGGACTGCTGGTGTTTGTAGGGGACTGCTGGTGTTTGTAGTTTGTAGGTGACTGCTGGTGTTTGTAGGTGTTTGTAGGTGACTGCTGGTGTTTGTAGGTAACTGCTGCTGTTTGTAGGTGACTGCTGGTGTTTGTAGGTGACTGCTGGTGTTTGTAGGTGACTGCTGGTGTTTGTAGGTGACTGCTGGTGTTTGTAGGTGACTGCTGGTGTTTGTAGGTGACTGCTGGTGTTTGTAGGTGACTGTAGGTGATTGCTGGTGTTTTTAGGTGACTGCTGGTGTTTGTAGGTGACTGTAGGTGATTGTTGGTGTTTGTAGGTGACTACTGGTATTTGTAGGTGACTGTAGGTGATTGCTGGTGTTTGTAGGTGACTTTAGGTGATTGTAGGTGTTTGTAGGTGACTGCTGGTGTTTGTAGGTGACTGTAGGTGATTGTTGGTGTTTGTAGGTGACTGTAGGTGATTGTAGGTGTTTGTAGGTGACTGCTGGTGTTTGTAGGTGACTACTGGTGTTTGTAGGTGACTGTAGGTGATTGCTGGTGTTTGTAGGTGACTGTAGGTGATTGCTGGTGTTTGTAGGTGACTGTAGGTGACTGTAGGTGTTTGTAGGTGACTGCTGGTGTTTGTAGGTGACTGCTGGTGTTTGTAGGTGACTACTGGTGTTTGCAGGTGACTGTAGGTGATTGCTTGTGTTTGTAGGGGACTGCTGGTGTTTGTAGTTTGTAGGTGACTGCTGGTGTTTGTAGGTGTTTGTAGGTGACTGCTGGTGTTTGTAGGGGACTGCTGGTGTTTGTAGGGGACTGCTGGTGTTTGTAGTTTGTAGTGACTGCTGGTGTTTGTAGGTGTTTGCTGCTGCTGTGTTTGTAGGTGAGGTGACTGCTGGTGTTTGTAGGTGACTGCTGGTGTTTGTAGGTGACTGTAGGTGACTGTGATTGCTGGTGTTTTTAGGTGACTGCTGGTGTTTGTAGGTGACTGTAGGTGATTGTTGGTGTTTGTAGGTGACTACTGGTATTTGTAGGTGACTGTAGGTGATTGCTGGTGTTTGTAGGTGACTTTAGGTGATTGTAGGTGTTTGTAGGTGACTGCTGGTGTTTGTAGGTGACTGTAGGTGATTGTTGGTGTTTGTAGGTGACTGTAGGTGATTGTAGGTGTTTGTAGGTGACTGCTGGTGTTTGTAGGTGACTACTGGTGTTTGTAGGTGACTGTAGGTGATTGCTGGTGTTTGTAGGTGACTGTAGGTGATTGCTGGTGTTTGTAGGTGACTGTAGGTGACTGTAGGTGTTTGTAGGTGACTGCTGGTGTTTGTAGGTGACTGCTGGTGTTTGTAGGTGACTACTGGTGTTTGCAGGTGACTGTAGGTGATTGCTGGTGTTTGTAGGTGACTGTAGGTGACTACTGGTGTTTGTAGGTGACTGCTGGTGTTTATAGGGTTAATGATATGTAAATCTTTTTCCGGTTTCATGAAATTTTATAATAAAACAAGAAAAGCTTTATTTTTAATGTTATATAATTATAAAAATATTTTCATATTCTATACCTCCAATTTTGCTGGCAGACCAAGTGAAAGAGTATTGTTTTATTTATTTTTGGTATTATTATTACTCTATATGTTAAAATTTTTTGTAAAATTACAACATTTTTTATTCTCTCTCTTGGTAGAGTTCTCTCACGTGTCGTTTGCATTCCGTTTGAGCAACCTTCATGTGGTCCAGTAACAGCAGAAGAGAGTCTCCTGTTTATGGATTTTGTCCAGAATTGTGACATTGGGAAATATTCATCTATTGTTGGTTGGGTCATAAAGCAGGGAAAGTTATTGAAGGAAAATGATAAACGTGTGCTTGAACTAAAGGAGATTATTAACAATGAAGCAGGCTTGGCTGGTATAGCACCTAGAAATTTAACTGGATGGGCAGTCTGCCTTTATTTTCTTGAGCAGGTAATAGTTATATAAGTTTTCGGTACACAAATTATCCTTTTTTTCAATGAGTTTGTATTTTGTATAGTTTCTTTACATGGTGCAGTACGAGACTAGGAAAGTAGATATACAGGGAGAGGTATGTGATAAAACTACAATTTATGACACATTATGCAAGGAAAGAATGTTTTAGGACCATTGTGTTGATGTAAAGGGAATGTTGCAAGACGCAGTTGCTTTTAGTGTTAAACAACTTGTGCCAGCAGTTCCATCTTCAGAAACTAAGAACACCACCATGCTTCCTGATGGAATATCTAGTTTTTTTCAGACTATGACCAGCATATGTAATCGAGCAGAGTAGCTCAAGTTCTCAGAGGTATAGTTTTCCTATTTTAATTAATATACTAAACTGACATAAATTTTGTTATATAGGTAGCATCTTTCATGAGGTTTACTCACTATGACAGTCGGCCATGTATTGCTATGTGGACATCACCACCTAGCATGTTAGCTGAAATAGTACCATCAAACTTTGGCCTTCTGGTGAGACAGTTCAAGATTGGAAAGGGTAGTCTTAAGAGAGAGCTTGTACATCTTAGTTCCGATGATTTTAACTCTAAGAGTAAAAAGACAATACGACGTAGTTGTATAGGAATATTTTTGGACGATTTGAGGTGGCCGACTCATCTTAAAGAACGTATCAGGAATGGTAAGAAACATTTTTTTAATTTATATGATCCTTGATATTTGTACTTCAATGTTTGTGTAATCACAGTTCTGAATACTGGGAGCAAATCTTCTTTACAACCTCTTGCTGCTAAGAAAAGTATTTCTAGAGTAGTTGCTTGTGATGTGCCAAATTTTATAGTGACTGAGTCTTCACCTATGCACGCTTCGCGAAGTTGTTTGGACGAAGGCTCAAGGACAGAACTGACTCATGTGGCATCTTCAGCTGTAGAAGCTGTCACTGATAGTCCTGATGCAGGTACTGTCACAACATTCTCACAAGCCACTGAAACTGTGTCATCCATTGTTGCTACTAAGAAAAGAGGTAGAAATCTGCTTGGGGATGATCTTTCAGCTTCATGGAAACCACACAATAACAAGCGACAATCCAAGCGTCCATCATGACTTTCTTAGATACATGACAAAAAAAGCATTTATATTAATCATTTCAATCAGGTTTGTTCTTTCATTTTCACATTCTCCTTATAGCACAAGGTAAATATTTATTTATTTTTTCTGGATGATTATCGAGCCATATAACTTTATGCATTCATATTATCATTACTACATAGGTCTAGATGACAAGAATAGCACTACTATCAAAACTTTATGTTTGAAGTGTTTACTTTTACGTAGTCAAGGCATGGGTGTAGACAAGTATTCTGGAAAGGGGGGGGCTTAAACGGATTCATACTTTCCCGCCCATACATTCAATTAAAACCATATTCTTCAAGTATCACTCAACTGGAACATGTTTTATTAGTTAAAGCATAGTAGAATTGTCCTCTACTGCAACTACGTAATAAAATGTGTTAAGTAATTTCTGAGTTCTACAAAAAAAAATTCTGTAAGTGGTATACTATGATTTGATTGTATTGGTTATAATACATAGCTAGCTACATGCACACACATATATCATATAATTATTTTGCATACATAATATTATTATGTTCTTGTATATATTATATACGTAATTCGAAGATACTTAGTATTATGTGTAAACATATGTTCTAGGAATTAATAGTACACCTTTTTTGAAGTTTAAAGAAAAAACCATAATCTCAGTATATCGTGTATTTCCTCATCCAGTTTAGTGGGAAAAAATTATGTCTCCAGATAACTCGAAACTTGCTTTGTTCCTTCATGACTCAGTCAATAGCTTAATAATATTATCAGAGCTCGGGTGAGCACTGGACCCGCGCGCTATGTCATTGTGGGTATAAAGAGGTAAAACTGGAATAAATTGATGCATAATGATTAGGCCCTGCCAGATTATGCTTGACTTTTTTCTGGAATAATACAAATATATTAGCATACTGGAATAATTCTATAGAATAATAAGTCCATGTAGTAGAATAATATGCCCATTAATAAGAACAATAAGCCCGAAATAGGAGCAAAAGAACACTTTATTACAAAGCACTAGCTATTATATAGTAGGATATCTCTCTATCATTGCCGTGCCTTTCATCCATTTGGGAAAAGATACCTCATCTAACTACCAGAATTACTAGTTGAGGGCAATTGGTTCTTGCAGACATTTTAGTATTCAGTTTTGTATGAGCAATGTGTTTTGAATAATGTTCATGAATATATTGGGTAGAATGTTGGTAATAATAACTAACTTACTGAGAAAATAATCAATTTTGGAGAATAATAAGTTAGTCAATTTTCGAGAATAAAAAAATAATATAATTGTAAAAGTTCTGAGCATAATTTGGCAGGCCCTAATAAAGATATGGCTAAAAGTTATATTCTATATTTTTATTTTTACTCTAATTTTTGGATTCAACTAAAAATTGAAATGCAGCATTTAAGATAAAAGTTCAGATATTTTGTTTTAAGATTCGGCATTTTAAAAATAATTGTTGAACAAAAAATTGTTCACAACGACTTTCTTCACCTGTTATAAAAACTTAGAATGTAAGCTTTATCACTTTCCAGTGGCCCTGCGTTCGATTCCCTGGCGACGACCAAGTTTTTTCACACATTTTATCTTGTTTTCCCTCACCCTGGAAAGTGATAAAGTTTACAAAAAATTGTTGTTTGGTGATTTAAATTTTAAATTAAAAAGGCTATGAATTCATTTTAACTTATAAACAAGCTATACACATAGCTACTGCCCTTGTGTAATTTTTTCAGTTCAGTACTTCATGAAAAGTCTAAGTATACTTAAAATAAATTTTGTTAAGTAGGACTAGTTCGTGGCCAAACCCTTTGTGACTTGGAGTCACAGAAAAACTTTAAAATGTTTGGAAAACACAGTTTTTGATTGTTTATACTTTTGAAAATTACTACAAAATTTTATGGCTTATATTGTAGAGGTGTGAATCATAAGATAAGGAAGTGTAATATAGTGTAATTGTCCGCGAAAGTAAAACTATAATTTTGTTACAGAATTTGTTGTTGAATTTTCATAAACAAAGTCATTTCTTGATTATACTGTTTAATCTAACCTGAGCACTGCTTCTCGGATTTATGTCTAAGTGGTTCCTCAATTGGCAAATCAATCGTACAGGAAGGGCCATTAGCAAAGTCAATGATGGAGTTCAGTACATGGCTTAAACTAGTGACAGAAATGTTTGTGACTTCATAATTTAAGTACTTAATGACATTTGCAAATAATATGTCTTCCAATTTTGACCAGCTTCCTTGTGCTTGTTGGTCTCGGTCATTCAGAAAATCACTATTACATTTGTTTACTTCTTGCCAATCATGTATTTCTCGCTTTCGCTTTCCTAAAGTTTTCCTTACCCCATTGGGATTTTCACAGTGTTTGCATTTGCACAGTGAAGAGCAAGCCTGATTGGCTGCTAAGCATTTGCAAGAGGAATGCCTTATGTTAATTCCTGTATTGCAGGCACTGAACCTTTCTTTATCACTGTTTTTCCGGTTGACTCCACATCGGCACTTAACAATTCTGGCAGCTGTATGATGATCCTCATGGGGAACACATGCATCATAGTGTCCACTTCCATGTAAGTTGTATGCAAGATACAACACTGTACTTGATAAACTAATGGGTGTCACATAGTATGGCGATGAGCATTCGTGTGAAGTAAATACAACAAATGATACACTTAAGGCGTTTGCCATTGCTAAAGGCATGGTGTTACCAAGTTCACAATCATAAAAATAGTTTTGTTTGAATGAATTTGCCCAAAATTCGAACTGAGATGTGTCAGTTATGAATTCTTCATATATGTGTCTTTGAGTACCCATCCATTCCTCTACTATTAAAGTCCTTAGTCTAGCAACCAATTCTGTGATTGGTGCAGCGTGAGAAAGACCTAGTTGTTCAACAGTTTCTGGAGAGAAGTAGCTCAACTCTAAGGCAACTGAAGTGAAAAAACAATTGCCATCTCTTGGAACACTTATTTTAGAAAATTTCCAGGAACTCAAAACTTGTTGTAGACGCTGATCATGTGTATCTTTCTGTTTTTGCTTCACAGCTGACAAGACTGGAATGACCTGAGCATATTGGATAAATTTCCACAATTGAGCAGCTGTACTTGAATTACCACTCATAACAGTCATTAATTGGTACTGTTGCACTGACTGCTGAAGTAAACGAATGATGGAATCAGAATCAATTAATTCTTCATCAAAACTGTTTTCTTGGTGCCATGTAAAATCTCTGCTAATTGAACAAGTGTTTACAACTCCCATAGGCTCAAAAGGTGGGTGTGAGCTGCATGATATTATAGGTCTTACAATTTTCTTTCGAGCAGTTCCTTCACTGTTGTTAAACTGATAGATTATCACCATCATTAGTGCATAAGCTACAAGAACTCCGACCCTACTTCGATGAAAAAAAGTTCTGATATATCGATGGAATGCTTCATTTCGATTGGTGCCCACAACCAACTGGAATATCACTAAGGCAGCCTTTTTTTATATGTACTTTGAGTTTTTCAATTTCATGCAGTGCAGCTATACTAAGGACATGGTTACTGTCATACACAATGTTCTCCCATCGATGAACAAACGAATTCAAATTGGCTAGCATCTTTGCAGAACATGGAGTTGACCTTGTCCTCTTAATGCCATGATCTCCATCATGTCGAAACACTTGTCTTAAATCTGCTGCACACTGTGAATGAAAGGGATGCTTTTTTGGAATTTTTTGAACTATTCTTTGTATTGCATGAAAAATATCAAGCTTTACTTGGCATGTTATTCCAAAAACCTCTTGTAACTTAAATCTCCATTGACAGCAGTTGTCTATATAAATTGTTTTTACAGCATTATTAATTGTTTTGTTGCGATTTGCTACAGCTTCTAATATTGGTTTCACTTCTTTGTAACTTCCTGATTTTGTAAACTGCCAAGAAATAATTTTTCCATCCTTATTAAACACTAAAAATACTGCATCATACTGAGAGATCCATTTTTGATCACTTCGCAAGTACCCAACATTAGAAGCTATTTTGTATGTATGATCGACACTCAAAATATCTCCAGCTGATATCAATTGTAAATTCGATCTATATAAATTCTCATTTTTTAGAAATGCAGTTACAAAGCATTGGCATATAGTGTCGTCACTTGGGAGGTATTTTGCATATTGCTCTGTATAGGGTGAAATGTTAAGGTCATTCATTAAAGTTGTATCCTTAGAACTTGTATACTCCATGTACACTTTTTTTCTCTCCTCATAATATTGCCAGCGCATTTGGGCTATAGCCTTTTCAAGGGAGTGAAAGTTCATTCCACTTTGACACAGTGTGCAACAAAAATTAACAAAATCTTTGGTAAATCCGGTTTTGTGAAGTAAGACAAATGGAATTGCAATTGGGTTGATTTCCTTTAGAATTCTTTCATCATGTGAAAGAATCCTATGACCATTTTTACAGGTATACACAGCACTCACAAGGAGCACGTGACACTTTAAATCCTGAATAAGTCGAGGAGTATTATATTTTAAACTTCCATCGTTCCATGACGATAGTTGCAAATTCTCCTTACAACTAAAACATGTAAGAATCACATGATGACTGATGATGGGGTTCCATAGGACAATAGTAGGAAGTAAGAACTCATTCGTTAGGTCAAGAGGTGATAGAATTTGTTGTGAAGGAAAACTAAATGGTGGGTATATAACTCCATTAAATAAACAACCTGCAACAGGCACATGGATCATGAGGAGGATAATAATAATAAGTTTCAGTAGCTTGTGAAGTGACCACCACAAATATGAAAACATAGAGGTGTTTCACTTCTGAGTAAACTACTGCAACCCTCACTTGCATGCGCACAAACAGTTAATGATATAATATTGTTTGCTAATAATTGCTGGCATGTGGGTGACAGTGCAAGTAAATGTGGGTAAAATCGGAGTGACTCAGTGTTTGTGAGTCACTGCAGGTGTTTGTGAATGACTGCTTCATTTGTAGGTGACTGCTTTTATTTTTGTAGGTGACTACTGCTGTTTGTAGGTATCTGTGGGTGACTGTTGGTGTTTATAGCTGACTGCTGGTGACTACTGGTGTTTGTGAGTGACTGCTGGTGTTTGTAGGTGACTGCTTCATTTGTAGATGACTGCTTTTATTTTTGTAGGTGACTACTGCTGTTTGTAGGTATCTGTGGGTGACTGTTGGTGTTTATAGCTGACTGCTGGTGACTACTGGTGTTTGTGAGTGACTGCTGGTGTTTGTAGGTGACTGCTGGCGTTTGTAGGTGACTACTGCTGTTTGTGTTTATAGCTGACTGCTGGTGACTACTGGTGTTTGTGAGTGACTGCTGATGTTTATAGCTGACTGCTGGTGACTACTGGTGTTTGTGAGTGACTACTGGTGTTTGTAGGTGACTGCTGGCGTTTGTAGGTGACTACTGTTGTTTGTGTTTATAGCTGACCGCTGGTGACTACTGGTGTTTGTGAGTGACTGCTGATGTTTATAGCTGACTGCTGGTGACTACTGGTGTTTGTGAGTGACTACTGGTGTTTGTAGGTGACTGCTGGCGTTTGTAGGTGACTACTGCTGTTTGTGTTTATAGCTGACTGCTGGTGACTACTGGTGTTTGTAGGTATTTGTGGGTGACTGTTGGTGTTTATAGCTGACTGCTGGTGACTACTGGTGTTTTTGAGTGACTACTGGTGTTTGTAGGTGACTATACTGGTGTTTGTGAGTGACTACTGGTGTTGTAGTCTATAGGTGATTGCTGGTGTTTAATCATGACTGCTAGTGTGGTGACTGCTAATGTTTGTAGGTGACTGTTGGTGTTTGGAAGTGACTATAAGAGTGTTTAAACGAGACTGTTGGTGCTTGTGAATGACTCTTGGTTTTTGTGAGTGACTGTGTGTATCAATATACAAAAGTAAGGGACAGAAGTGTAATCTAGTGTAAGGCATGTTTTCTTATACTCCGATACTCCACGATTAAAGACCCAAGTAACTGTAAATGTTAACCTGAATTAAGGATAACATAAATTAACTTAGTTTCACAATATACTTGGCAGATGACATTAAACAGTTTTTGCACCTTACTCTACAAAAACTAGATAGCTAATGAGTAATTTTTACAAGGAATAATATTGCTAATATTCTCCAATCAAGTAAATGAACGTGCCCACAGCAAGTACTTTTACACTGGATAGCACCACAATTGCACGACAATGTCTTGAAACCAAGTAATATATATATTTATGGAATAGTATTGTAGTAGCTATATAAACTCATAGGTAAACAAGATCCAACTAGAATTTTTACATCCTTAAATTGTAACTAATTATCTATGCCTTACCTTTACATGTCATAAACTGGTCAATTACTGACTTGATATAATCTAACTGAGTTTGATGAAGTTCTAGTCCTCCAAAAGCTGATTTATAACAGCTAAATATGCACATCCATACTACAAATTGTGCTGGAATATCCATGCAGTATATAACTGTATAATCTGACTACCAATGAAGCAAGCTGACTTAAGCTGAACCATTCAAATACATACTAAAATCTAAAATTCAAATTGATGCAGACATGTGGGCTCAAGTGTGAAGTTACTGAATGATTGTTTACTCTACAACACTTTTAATTGAATACAAGTGTTAATTGTATGTGTTTCAACTAATTAACCCTATCTGCATGAGTTGTATTTTAGCATATCTGCATTAAAAATTTTAAATATACCGTGATAGTAAAATATGAATTTTATAAAGTGATTGCTCTGTGCTTCTGCACTTATGTATTACAACTGGCCTTTATGTTTCGAAACGACTAAAAATTAAAAAATATATATAGTAAGACATACTGCACACACAAATACCCCAGTAATTTTCAAACATAACCTGTCACCTACAAATACCAGCAAGTCACTCACAAACACCAGCAAACAACAGCTGTCACATAAACACTAGTAGTCACCTACAAACACCAGCAGTCACCTACAAACACCAGCAGTCACCTACAAATGCCAGAAGTTACCTACAGTCACCACCAGTCACTCACAAACACCAGCAAATGCCAGCAGTCACCTACAGTCACCAGCAGTCACTCACAAACACCAGCAAACACCATCAGTCACCTACAAACACTAGCAGTCACCTAACAGTCACCTACATACACCAACAATCACCTACAAACACTAACAATCACCTACTAACACTAGCAGTCACCTCAGTCACCTACAAACACCAGCAATCACCTACAAACACCAGCAGTCACCTACAAACACCAGCAGTCACCTACAGTCACCTACAAACACCAGCAGTCACCTACAAACACCAGCAGTCACCTACAGTCACTTACAAACACCAGCAGTCACCTACAGTCACCTACAAACACCAGCAATCACCTACAGTCACCTATACAATCACCTACAAACACCAGCAGTCACCTACAAACACCAGTAGTCACTAACAGTCACCTACAAACACCAGTAGTCACCAACAGTCACCTACAATCACCTACAATCACCAGCAGTCACCTACAGTCACTTACAAACACCAGCAATCACCTACAAACACCAGCAGTCACCTACAATCACCTACAAACACCAGCAGTCACCTACAAACACCAGCAGTCACCTACATCACTAACAGTCACCTACAAACACCAGCAATCACCTACAAACACCAGCAGTCACCTACAATCACCTACATCACCAACAGTCACCTACAAACACCAGCAGTCACCTACAAACACCAGCAATCACCTACAATCACCAGCAGTCACCTACACCTACAAACACCAGATGTCACCTACAAACACCGGCAATCACCTACAATCACCAGCAGTCACCAACAGTCACATACTAACACCTACTAACACCAGCAGTCACCTACAAACACCAGCAATCACCTACAGGCACCTACAAACACCAGCAATCACCTACAGTCACCTACACACACCTACTAACACCAGCAGTCACCTACAAACACCAGCAATCACCTACAAACACCAGCAGTCACCTACAAACACCAGCAGTCACCTAAAAACACCTACAATCACCAGCAGTCACCTACAGTCACCTACAAACACCAGCAGTCACCTAAAAACACCTACAATCACCTACAAACACCAGCTGTCACCTACAAACACCAGCAATCACCTACAACACCTACAGTCACCTACAAACACCAGCAGTCATCTACAAACACCAGCAGTCACCTAAAAACACCAGCAGTTACCTACAATCACCAGCAGTCACCTACAATCACCAGCAGTCACCTACAGTCACCTACAAACACCAGCAATCACCTACAGTCACCTACACACACCTACTAACACCAGCAGTCACCTACAAACACCAGCAATCACCTACAAACACCAGCAGTCACCTACAAACACCAGCAGTCACCTAAAAACACCTACAATCACCAGCAGTCACCTACAGTCACCTACAAACACCAGCAGTCACCTAAAAACACCTACAATCACCTACAAACACCAGCTGTCACCTACAAACACCAGCAATCACCTACAACACCTACAGTCACCTACAAACACCAGCAGTCATCTACAAACACCAGCAGTCACCTAAAAACACCAGCAGTTACCTACAATCACCAGCAGTCACCTACAATCACCAGCAGTCACCTACAGTCACCTACAAACACCAGTAGTCACCTACTAACACCAGTAGTCACCTACTAACACCAGCAGTCACCTACAAACACCAGCAATCACCTACAGTCACCTACAAACACCAGCTATCACCTACTAACACCAGCAGTCACCTACAAATACCAGCAGTCACTTGCAGTCACTTGCAAACACCAGCAGTCACCTACAAACACCAACAGTGCAAACATATGTATTGTATGTATTTACATATAATGTTATAATGATATTCATGAATTGTGACTTTTTATATCCAGGTATAGCCGATTATTCTCATGCTTAGTTCACAAACTATTGGGACAATGGTACAACTGTCCGAGCCATGAGCATACAACATAGGGTAGGGAGTACAACAGAGGACCTGCTCTGACCCGTAATAGAATTACTCTCAGCAGTAAAAGTGGCCAGGCATTATTGGGTAATGGACTGCAGTAGCATTTAGTAGTGTATACTCAACTAATTGTACACATATGAATGAGGAACAAAGCTGGTAAATGGTGAAGATGGTTACATTAATAGAACACATGAATCAGATAACAGTGGGTATGGGGAGGAAAAGTTAAACCCTCTAACTTGCAGATATAATTCAGCACTACGTCATCCTTGAGCCTATAGGGGCTCGTGCCAGTGAATGGGTTAACTAATCCAAGGAGACAAATAGTAAAAACAAGTGTGCTTAGAAAAATTAGTAATGTTGAATACGTATCTAAGTAGGCAGATAACAGATAACAGAAACTACACTTAAATTTAGGAAGTTTATCCACAATGTCGACAGTTAAATATCAAAACGCTCAACCAGGATGTCAGGTTTGCATAGAGGAGCTTTCCTCGCACCATCCTTGTTATGCAAGACACTTAGCATTTAGTAAACCGGTAATGGAAACTAAACTTAGGATGTCAGGTTTACACAGAGGAGCTGTCCTCACACAATCCTTTTTATAAGCAAGATGCTTATAGCACAATTCTCTATATATGACGTAATATCAGCATACAGCGATGGCCAGGTAAAGTTAAAGTTTATTAATGAACAAGTTGTGATTACACAATAATGACCTGAACTATCGCGAGCTAAGCGTAAAACATGTTCACATAAGCACTGCAGAACCAAAACTGCATGAGACACTTTACCATTAGTCGACGTCAGACACATAGGCACACCAGTCACAACAATCAAATTTTACCCAATCCTGCACATGTTTTGGAGACTCATCGCTTTGTTGCAACTAAATAAAAATATTCTCGTGTGATATCTATTGGTGCAGTAAGATTAACATATGATGGTACATGACAAGAAATATCATCTATTCCTTTCACTGATCAATAACATACAATTCAATCAGTCTCTTTAACAAAGTCAGAAGATATCAATGACACTTTGGCACCACAATCTAGTTAACCCTCAGTGCGCAAGCATGAGAGCGTTATAGTAGTCGTCCTGTCTCTGTTTGTCACTCCGTCTGTCTGTTATGCTCATTTTTTAGATATTACTGGTTGTGCTATTTTTTTCAATTTCGGGATATTAATTGAGTTGAAAGAAGTGAAGTTTTGCGTTGAAATTGTATACGGTTATTTCAGCTTATTCTCTTATGAAGACAGTGTTTCCATGTACCATATTCATTGCTCAAGCTATATTGATACCTGATTAAAATAGCTAATAGATTGCTTGTTCTTTTTGTCTGAAATTATATTGTTATAGCTTGGTAATGCTTAGCATTGGTTAGGATTCACACTGTGGTGCTTCATTGTAGCACGCTATCAATATCATTCATATTACCCCTCAAAGTAAAGTCGATCTCTTTAGGTTCTCCATTAACCAAGTTTAAACACTCAGGCAGAACTGCAAAGCTACTCTAGTCAGACACATCAGCACACACATCATTTACAACACATACTTTACGGTTAGTTTCTTTATTAGGCATTGGGGTTGATTGATATTAGACATAATTTAAGAACTAGATGATGTAGAATCAGGAGATTGCTTATCAGACTGAGAATGATGTTCAGAAGACTTGTCAGCATAATGTCTCATAGCTTTCGATAGGTTTAACTGGATCACTTTGCTGGAATGTGTTTTTAAGGGCAAGTATTTGGATGGGTACTATAGTAATTTAGATTATTGTGCTGGTGATTAAGCATTGATAAAAATCCCATTATTATTGAATGCAGGTGATTTTAACATACACGGTTGTCTAATGTATTTTTGTTGTCTAGCTGTAGGCCCCTTAGTTCTATGAGTGCTTCTCAATGGTTTACCATTTCTCAGTTCTTACCCATTAACTATCCATAAAGAATTTGCTACTGCTATTACTAATGCTGGTGTTCTGGCATTTTTGTGAAGAGATGGACGTGCTTTTGTTTTCAAGTCAGACATGAAAAATGCTCAAGACTTGCTCACTACCTGTGCATAATGCAAAACTAGAAAATTCTGATAATACATTCCCATCCAATCATGACTATAGATACAGCTGTAAATATTCTGCTTATGATCAACCGTACCACCATTCCCATGAAATGATAAGAGTTTTAAGTTCCCTAAACCAACTGAAAGACACAGACATCCTGATTTATCAACTATCAACTAATCAACTGTTACCTGCCAATAGTGTAGCCGATTATCATAAAAGACTGATGTGAGTTTGATCATTGGCTTAGCTCCAGACTCACTAGAAACAATTGTATATATTGAAACCAATAAGTAATATGAAAACATATATTTGACTGCACGTATTTTGTCTAGCTTATATAAAATATTTCTTTTTTCCATGCATTTCATTGGTGGTCTATGAAACATTTTCGGATTAAATTACGTGTGAGGTTGCAACTGCTACAGAGAGAGAGAGAGAGAGAGAGCAGCAAACAATAAACATAGTGACATCTGAACATAGTGTTGTTTGTTTTATGTGTAAGCTCTGTTGCTAGGCACAGAGTGAAGGCAATATTAAACTGTTATCACTGGGTTGTGGGCAGCATGTCCTGGAGTGTGGAAATACAAGGAGTAACCATCTCTCTAAGCCCCACCAGAGTCTCAGTGAGCAGCACCCATCAAACAAACTTAGAGAGTTAAAGCATAAACAGAGTTCCATGAATGGTATGATGGAGCTACAAAGATTAACAACCAAATGAGACCTAAACAACAACAGCAAAGAAATACACAATGTGTGGAAGATTTTTATTTTATGTTGTAATCAATACACTGCAGTTGTGTTTACCATTTCTGTAAGCATTCTGATTATACGCATAAATACTAATGTCAACCAAACAACTAGAATTGTCCAACCCCCCCTAGCCTGGCTAAGAGAGAGATAACATTTACATTTCAAATTTTTATGCTACCACACCACACCAACTGATATTTTATTACTCTTGTATGCATATGAACACAACTTGTATCCTTTTACTCTGAGGTTCGCACGTTTGAATAAACCAATATTTAGCTTGTACAGTTTGTAGATAATTTGCTTTAGCTTATACTACAGCTGAGTGTTTAGGCAAGACCGGATTTATGGACTTGGTGGACAATTGTCACATCCTTATAATTAACCCTGCATAGGATAAGCTCTTTGAGAGCTGGCAGTTGGACCTCTTCTGAGTTCCACCACTTACCCTCAGTGTGAGCACCTGTGACCTAGGGGGCAGGTTGGGATGTTACGCCCCCACACCAACAACTCTGCACATGACAGGGAACCACACAAGTGTATTCAAAGTAAAACTGAATGTTGTGATATGAATAAAAATCATCTTGATGAATATACATGTATGTGTGTGTATTAGTTTAATGATGATATATAATGATTGTATTCAATGTAACTCATAGTAAACTCACAGTAACAACTATATGACAACTGTTACTATAACTTAAAACATGGAGAAATTTAAAAACATATATCTATAGTTTTATATTATTAGCTACTCAGTTACACCCACTGCATACATTGTGACCAACTTATGCAATAATTCAACAACTCATATTTCAATATTATTTTGAAACATATAAACAGTAACCATGGAAACCATTATTATAATTATAATAGCTAACTCATACAAAAAATTCCATAAAAACAAAGATATTAATTAGTGAATAGTAGAAGTAAACAGTTTCTTAAGTCTGCTATTCCGATCATATCCTCCCATAACATGGACCTTGTCTGATGTCATGATACAGGTACAGTCACATACTGCATGTGGTAGTTGTCCAGCCTGGACCCAGGTATTAGTCTCAGGGACATAGCACTGGATGGTGGACACTAGCTTCTCACTCTCCATGTCCCCACCACCGACTGCCAGTAGAGATCCTCCAATGTTGAGTGGACAGGAATCTTTACAGTTGAGTGAAGGTAGTTTGTTCCATATGTTGGAACTGTCTGATGAGGAGTGTGAAACAAGAGCCTCCAGAGATACACTATAGACATTAGGACTCCAACCTACATCCTTACACCATCCCCCCATGAGGTACCAGGTGTCTCCTATTGTAGTAGACTTCATCCAACCCCATGGTGTTGGTGTAGATGGTCCAGTGGACCACTGCATGTTGGATACATCAAGTATCTCAACACTAGAAGGTAAATGTTCTCCATGGCAACCACCAGCAACCACCAGCCAATGTTTATATGAAGTAACTGAAGGACACAAGCGAGGTGTAGACATAGGAGGGAAGGGGTGTTTCCACTGGTTGCTGTCAGGCTGCCACTCTGCTAGCTCACTGCTATCAGAGCCATCTCTATTTCTTCCTCCCACCACAACTAGTTTGTTGTTGATGGTAGTCATAGTAAACCCCCAGGTACTGTATGGAGGTAGAGTGTGCCACTGGCAGGACTGTGTGTTGTAGGCCATCACTCTGTACTTATCCTCAAGACTGGCAGTCACTCCTCCTCCTCCAATGTACACGGTATCATTTATCTGTACTGATTGGATGTATCCACTCATAGCAACTGGCATGTCAGGACCACGCCTCCAGTCTAGTTCTAGTGGGAATGTCTAAACAAATACATTATCTGTAGTAAATTTGTATAGTAATATTCATGTCTATATTGTTAGTATTTTATGTAAAGAATATTGTTCACGTAAATTGGACACTATGTTTATTAAATAAAAAATTATATTGTTGCCGTGGTTACTGTTTACATGCTATTGACATTTTTATACATATTACAATATAAATAATTAAATACCTACATCTTTTACTCTAAGTGTTATGGTGTTAAAATTATTCATGTACAGTTTGATGACTACATTTTTATTCGTACAATAATTTCATGCATTATTTATATACATCCAATTAATTTCAATAAAATACTGTTTATATGAATACTCAGTACTTACTAATGATTTATTGCTGACAGATGCTGTGGTGATATGCTCCAGTTCCTTTGTTAGTCGCTCCACTTCAGACTGGAGAATTTGTTTCTCCCTTTGATGGCGAGATTCTAGATGAAGCTTTTCTTCTTTGTGATGAGATTCTAACTGAATTCTTTCAGCTGCTATCTGGTTCCTCAGTTGATTGCATTCTGCCTGTACTTGCATGACACTTGTCTCCAATTGATGTTTCTCTTCCATGAGTTGTGTATTTGATGATTCAAGCAACTTTCTGTCACTTTCTAGCTTTGTATTTTCTTCAGTCAATTCTTTATTTTCTGCTTCTAATCTATTTTCAGAAATCTAATAATACAACACACAATACAGATATACAACATTTAAAACTGCAACAAACATTGACAAAGCAATCAATGTTTGAGTAATACCTTTGTAGAGTTGAGAAGCTACTGTTTATGATAATCTTAAGTTTTAGAATAACTACTTATAAACTAACAAATAAAAATAATCTCTGCGTGAATGATATATATTACACGATCATAACGACAAAGATATCTTTAAGATGTTGATGACACTAATGACTAGTTCAGGTTTCAATTATATGATTGTTTCTATAATCGGCACAGTAATAACTTACGTACAATCGGTGAATAGTTTAACAATATGTGACCGTCTACAGGAAAATCGGGCACAACGCGGCCCCGACGAAAAATATTTTTTTTGCACTTACAGACTCCTTGGCAAGCAGATATTAAGCTCTCCAAGTTTTATCGCCGTAGCCTTAGCCATTCCCGCTATATATCGCCTAACCGTTCCCTTTGTTAGGCTTATTTAATACTATTTTAAGAACTAAATTGATCTTTTTGCGACGTTTACGCATGCTGCGTTGTGCCCGATTTTCCCGTAGACGGTCACATATATTACAACAAAAAATTAGGGTTAAAATTTATATATCCTAGCCCTAGCCCCCTAGCCCTAGCCCTAGCCCTAGCCCTATGTGAGTGGGTCTAGGAAAAGGGACCTTATGGAGCAAACCAAAAAAATTGAGTTTTTTTAAGCTATAATTTATCTCAACTTGGTACTAAAATACTGGAGGGTAAAAACCTTCAACTCGCAGAGAAACTGGCAGTTGAACTGGGCTGTATTCAGCAAAGCAATTGAACTTGAAATCGATAAAACATAAATTGAATTTCAACTTCCGGTATAATTAATGTTTCCGTATACTTAACGGCGTACTCTGCATACGCAATCGAATCGTTCAGCTGCTTTCTAACAGTAACTAAAGAAGTTTGCGTAGAGTTCTTTTTAGCTTTCAAAGCGTCTCACGGCCTGTTTTGTCGGAATTAGGGCTGCGCGATTA
>WLWD01001759.1_pt1 | contig 75724 bp, 61 predicted proteins | sample 6712731 | NCBI WGS metagenome assembly WLWD01 (sample SAMN12718690, study PRJNA576275) | sponge metagenome | isolation source: marine sponge | host: Mycale hentscheli | place: New Zealand: South Island, Marlborough, Capsize Point | collected 2014-11-01
AGAATGTCAGTGAAAAGTAATGACGGGGGAAGGGGGGGTTATGGTACAAGAATGTCAGTGAAAAGTAATGACGGGGGAAGGGGGGGTTATGGTACAAGAATGTCAGTTAAAAGTAATGACGGGGGAGGGGGGGGTTATGGTACAAGAATGTCAGTGAAAAGTAATGACGGGGGAGGGGGGGGGCTCAATTCAGCGAGGCCAGCTGTTATGTTACAAATGTCATTGTTTTCTTGTGTTTTTTTGGTATTGTATGGAGGTTCCGGATCCTATGGGAGGGATCGTTCAGTCTGTGACACCATCCATGCCGGGTAAGTTGAATTCCACGTGTGTGCTTGTACTGCTTTTCATTTTCAAAGTACACTTTCTCAATACATGTTTCTCTCATGTACAGTGTGGAGTATACATAGCAGGTGTTCATACAGTGAGAGGCTAGGCTAGCGCTGGGTTCCCCCCTAGAATTTTGGGAGTTGAATAGAAATGAACATTTAGGAAGCATTTATTTTTAGTCTGATATTGTATCCCATTATGTTCCTATCATAACTGAGCCTTTAGTGCATAGGACCGAACACTGATCATCAGTGTGAAGTATAGACTCGTATGCAAAGATGTGCATCAAAGTAGTGTAGGTTCCAAAAAATGGGTGTGGCGAAGTACACTCGGAGCCCCACCCCAAACAAAAATCCTGTATGAAACCGCATACAATACATCATAAAGTTGCAATTATATAGGATCATGAATAATTTGTTGTTTGTATTACAAATATCTTTGTTGTTTGTGTTTTTGTGTATATGAAATTGTTTTGTAGTGGAGCTCGACGTCCGATGGCATACGTTCCCTGTGGACACTCATAGATGTCTCCTACATGATCACAATCAGCACCACACACAACAAACAACATATTTTATTGTTGAACTAATATAATATTGGTATATAATGCATCAAACAATATTATTTCTATTTTATTTTATTTTTTTATTGATGGGAAAAGTGAATTTTTTGGGGGGAAAAAAATTTTTTTTTTGAAGTATTAGTAGATGGCTTAAATATTATTCAATTTTCTCAATCAAAAAATGAGGGGAAACCCAAACTCTTGCTCTATTTAGTGATATATGGTTGCTATGGGGTTTTCCCAGCCAGCATCGAGTTAAAAAAATAAAACGGCAATGCTCTATTCCGCGGTAGAAAATTAGATTTTTCCGCGCGCGTCAAAACAATTCAGGAACGAGAGGGTTAAGGGCACAGCACGCTAATTTCAGTCTAATCAGAAAAGTTTGTTGTTAACTTTTTGTTTTATTGTGTTCTATACTGGGTTTTAATAAAGTTCATGATGTAGTATAATGCAGAAAAAGTTGTACAAAAAAACATCAATGCATAGAATAAAGATAAAAAAAATAAGAAAGCGTCATTGAGAGAAGTTTAAGTTTTTGTTATTTTGCCAGTAGAAAAATTGATGAATTTGATGTATGAATTGAAGTAAACTTGTAATTGGACCTTGAATTAAGTAAATCTTCTTTTTGAAGTATCAGTTTGAAGGTCTTGAAATTTCCTTCAACGTGAATCAGTAAGAGCGCAAGTGGTATAACAAAAAATGAAGATAAAAAGATTCTTGTGGTGTGATTGAAATTGGGGTCCAGTCTTCCGTTTATACTAGGTAATTAAACTCCTATTACGAATGATTTTTCTATTCTTAATAAACTATTTAGGTTGTCCTCATTATTTTCTGTTGCATTTATAAAAGTCTAGAGTACATATTTATACCTTGCTAGTTTTATGTAACTTAAAGCTAGCATTATTTCTGATTGCAACGACAATTAATGTTGATTTTAAGTATGAACTTACTTAGAATGACAATTTAAGACCTTCTATTGTGCTACTTTTTTTTAATTTCGGACTTTTTTTGATAAAATGTGAAGCTATCAGCTCCGCGTAAGTTCTAGAGTTGGTAGGTAACACCCCCTAAAGTCACGTTGTAATCACATGAGAAATTAATTTCTTGCTACCTGCGGTATTTTGTTTGTGTAAGGAAAGCTAATGGAGTGCTGGAAGTGGAGTTGCTTGTTGAAAATATATATTGGTGTCTCTAGTCTGTTGTCTATTACTATTTAACATCTAAAGGTGTGAAATATTTATTATACTAATAATTATTTAATGTTGATATGCTTTCCCTTTTAAAGATATACCCACTTTTTCTAAGTTATTCTCTGTACAAGAATTTGCTGAATGGATGAGCCAGTATCATGGGTTGTCAGAAGACGACTGTGACAAGTTAAAGAGTAAGGAATATTATGTGCATCGGACAAATAAGTTTAATTTTCTTTTGTCAAGAGGATATTTTATATTTTCTCCACTTTTCTGGTATAGTATAGGGTTAAATGTCCTATGTGCAGATCGTTTAGCCTCATACTCTATTGGGAAAGTGTAGAAAACATGAAATTTCACTAATACACAATAATAGAAGATTCCATATATAGTCCTGTGCTAATACAATATAAAGCAGAAACTAATGACATTTGATGTGTAATTAACACTCTTGTTATAATGGATAAACTCAAATGTTTCTTGCCTATGTCATGATTCAAGAAGAACTCATTCTTTTTTCTTTTTTTTTCGTGCCAACACAACTTGGACAGACTACAGGAATATTAAGCCTAGTTAAAAATATGTATATTTATTTTACAAAAAATTATTGGCGGATTATCAAGGGGAAAATTAAGAAATTCTGGCTGTCTATGCTTTATGCCAACAATCAAAATAAACTCACTCTGCAGACTTAACTGAAACAGGAACTGCTCATTTATTCATTCATTCAACTGTTCATTTATTTGCATACTATAAGATGTCTAAATAGTGACACCTGGAGGACTTAATTAAGAATTTAAATAATATAAAAAGCACTAGATGTGGTACACTGAATACATTTTGTGATTTAACACTTGCTTTAATCAAACCAACCAGTGTTTTATGAATATATAAATATTATATATATATAATATAATGTCTTCTTTTTTTTTATCAGAAAATAAAATCTCTGGGAAGGCATTTTCTATGCTGACAGAAACTAATATAGATGACTTGGTACCAGAGCTTGGTTCCAGAATAACTTTAAAATCAGTGCTTAAGGAGGTAAACCAGCAATGCCAATTTTAATGTTCTGTGTAATGTAACTAGTTCTTGAAATAACTAGTCATTTTTGTGCATTATTGTGTTATACTTCTGAAACTAATTTAAATAGAAATGTGTATATAACTAATTAAAAGTATTTTAAAAGTTCATTTTGTTATGCATCATCGGCTACTTCATTATCTAATTGTTTTAGAGTTTACAAAAAATGTACATATACAATTATATGTAACATCTAAAGTACAATATTACACTCTTGTACTGATATTTTTGATGTTATTTTTTTCAGATTAAAGTCAGTTCACAGACAGGTGAGCTTGATTAGTTATTAAAACATACATAACGATATAGCTAGCTTTGACCTGGTTATGAAAGCACACTAAAAATGATGAAACATTTCTACTAGTTTAGTATTATGACTGTACACTCTTGACATCTACTATTTTGTGTTTTAAGTAGAAACTCGAGTATAATGTATAAACCTAATATTTGGAAGTTCAATATGATACCTGTATCATCAATATCCTGAGTTCTATTATCTATTCAATAGTTTCGTGATCCTTTTTAAACCTGGAATAGAAGAGTATCTAACCATTTTATTGATCTAATATTTTACATTGTTTTGTATGATTTATTATTGAATTTTAAAAGTATAAATCTTATTTAATAACTTCAGAATGGGAACAACACACAACTGATTTTAGAGATTTCCTTTCTATACTTAGCAAATTGTTTTAATTTTAGCAGGCATTGGAATAATACTATTATCTTCTTAAACATACTTTATTTGCTAAAGTGATGATTTTAGAGACTGATTTCTTATGAACGTATTATAAATTTTGTGTCAGTTGATTGTTTTGCTATTTCAGCCATAATTTAAGTCACAGCATTGTTTTGGTAATTTTCTTTTTGTAAAATATCACTGAAGATTGCTATTTCGAAGTAGCCAGCTACTTTGCTCTTTGGATTGTTTTATTTCAGTTTGTTTATGGTAATTAAATTTGTTAAAAATTTGCAGATAAAGCTAGTGGTAAGAATGAAGAGTCTGCTTCATTTAGAGGGGTGTTTAAGTATATGTTTTAGGTAATGAAAATTTGACTGATTACTGTGTTGAAAGTTTAGCATAACTGACACTATAGTTGATATAAACTACAATTTGTGAGGAGTTGGTACATTTTTGTGCCCACACAATGGTGACTGCACCATTTTTGTGTTAGATTTAATGTATAATCATGCAATAATACAATTTTTATCTACAGATCAGTATTTAGAATAGATATTAACCTACTTGTCATGCTCACCAGAGAATATTTGGTTAGACCTGAAAGGCCTCTTGCTCACTAGGAATTTAGTAAGCCACATTTAATTGTGAAGATTGTTGTAATTAGGATTGGTTTTATGAAACTTTTAAATTGTAAAATACGATGAATAAGCTGTGTACTTTGCCTGAAATTTGAAACAGCTCCTGAAATCAAGTTACAATTAGTACCATTGGTAATTGTAAGTCTAAATTTTAGCTATTATTTGTGTAAATAATAAACTATTTTTTGCATCAATGTAAATAGTTTGGTTTCAACATTCTTTTAAAATAAATATCTTGCCATAAACTGGTCATCATTAACTTGGCAGTGAAACAGCTAAGTGCGGTGAGAGAGTTGATTACTGTCATTGTGTCAAATAATTCAATCTTGTTGTATGCAAAAATGAATAAAGTATTATTATATAATCGTATGGATAATTTCATTTAATAAAAATTTGAGTAAGTCATTGTATCTATTAAAAAAATTGGCAAAAATTATATGAATTCAATTTTAAGGATACTTAAAGATCATATAAGCTATAAACTTAACATAGAAGTGAAAATAAACATGATTGGGTAAGTATTGGACCCATCAGCTAGAGTTCTTGGCTAAGAAAGTAGAGTTAACCCAGAGTTTACCAAAATATCTCTTAACCAAGAATGCTATGGCATTTACGTTGGAGAACACCTCATTCATCCATTACAATAAACTAAAGGTCTGAGATGATACATCAAAATAAGTGGAAGATATGTTGGCAAAAGCTAGCTGCATAGCAACCCACGACTTGTCCCATATCTAGTGGGACAATCCTGAATTTTTACTCACATGTAACTAATTACAACTAATTTCCTCAAAATTTTACGTGGTAATTTATCTTCTATATTAATGTCTGAGATTAATTTCTGCACAAATGCCTTAGCAGTTTATAAAGTAGTTGTACAGGTTTCTAGGTATGGTTACAGCAGACCCTCTCATAATGTGAATATATATGGGAATGACCCTATTATGTGAAACCACTCTAAAAATTATATATTTAGCTATTTCATTGTGAAAGTGGAATGACAGTGATAAATATCTATTATTGTTGAATAATGAATACTTTGATTCAAGCTTGCATATCTCTTAGTAACATCTAGATCTTTAATTTTCTCTAATAGTAGTGTGTACTCTTTTGTAGTAGCTTGTAGCTCTTAGCCTGAAGCAACACACACAGACAAATTGACATAGGCTAGGATAGCCAATCTACTCAGTTGAACTCATCATACCTGTTGAGAGCTAGCTTAGAGGAATGTAACATCCAATTGACTGTAAAGGAAGTTTATCATAGCTAGGTAGCCAGTATGTTTGTCCTCAAAAGAGCTGATCAGCCTGAAAAGAAAGAGATAAGTATGGCACTGCAAATACATAAACTAGAGGTGAGCTTGAATTGAATTTGCTGTTGTGAGGCCGGATTATAGCAGGAAACCTAATATTTGAGGCCCGGATATGCGAGGGTGTAGAGCCATCCCTATTTTTCTTATTCCTCTTTTTAACTCATTATGGATTCCCCTCCTTCTACCCAGTATCTCTGTCCTTACTGTGCATTTTTTCACTTCTTCATTTTCAGTTTTTTCTCACCTGACCCTTGCATTCTTCTGCTTTTCTTTCTCTCTTATACCCAATATGGTTGCTACTGTAGATGAACACTCTTTCCCAACTCAGTTAATCCAGTGTTCAGTTTTATCGGATACCATCAGTTAATAAGGCACTTTAAGATACTGTGTAGACATATACAAGTAAGTCACAAACCCTAATTTACCACAAGCAGATCTTACAATAGCTATAAAAATGTATGAGTAGTTAGGTTGAAGAGTATAAAGTGCAATACATTTACAAAATTGCCTTTGTATAAGTATTTTTTACATTCTGTGATCCCAAGATTTTTTCTGAAAAATAAATTTAGACAAAGTTAAAAAGGAAAGTCAGAAAATTCAAAGGGATAATGTTTCAATGCAACAACACCATATTTCATAAGGATTATCAAATTGTCCAATGCTGTCTGAGGTCCAGTAAATAAATTTTTAATAAACAGACTGTCTTTAGAGATAAGAGATAGAGAGAGATAAAGACCACACAGCAACCTATTATGGATATAACATAACCCTTTTACTGTACTGAATAGTTGTGGTAGAGTCAATGATATTGCAATATCAATTAAAAGAATAATATAAGAAACAATCTCTATTATGCTCTCAGCTGAAAAATAAAGAGGGTAGCAGTATGTACACATACAGGGTAGTAATTTCCCTGTTGTGCATCTTCCAGTTGTTTACCCACTGAAAGTTCAGGCAGGGATATGGCTTCAGATAGGGCTTGTGACATTGTTTTTTCACCTTTGTGAAATTTTATGCAGGTTAGCTATTACAACAATAGCAAGGAACTAACTTTTGGAAATTAGTAATGCAGTAGCATAAGGTACTTGTAAAGTTTCCCTTTCCTGGTCTCCTTCTTAGTTTACTTCTCTTGCTCCTCAGTATCTCTGTCCTTTCTGTGTATTTCTTTCACTACTTCATTGAAGCAGTTACATCATCAGCCTTTTTTCACCTGCTTCTATTTTCTTGACTTGTATTCTGCTTCTCTGCCTTTCTTCCCATGATTTATGCTTAGCACTGGAAGTGAATACTCTTTCCCAACTCAGTCCAGCAAATGGATTATTGTTCAATTTATTCTACTATTCCATTTCTCCCCATCGTTTTCCCTTTATCTATTCCTTTTCTTCATTCTCTTTACATCTTTTTCCTCCATTTTATGTAGTTATAGCTACATCCCTTTTCCCCCTTTTTCAATCCTTTTCCTTTTATTAATCTTCCTTTCTGTTCCGTCATCCCTTATCCTTTTGTTTCAGACTCTGTAAGGTTTTTGCTTGTAATCCCTTCAATGTAATAATACGGTGTTGAAAGTTTCCACCACTTATTGCTCTAGTGTTAATATTTTATTCAAATGTCTACTACAGAAGCTCCTATACTTTTTGTAATTCCTCTGCAAAACATAGTATTATGTAATTTGTGTATATAACTCCAGATTTATCTCCACAGTCTGAGATTTTACAGTCTCAGACCCCACAGTCTCAGGCTTCACAGTCTCAAACTCCAAACTCTCTAGCTTCACAACCTACTCAGACTCCACAATCTCCATCTTCGCTGTCTCAACCTTCAGAATCTCAGTCTTCACCATCACAGGGTCCACAGTCTCAGTCACCACAGGGTCTACAAAATCCGGCACAAGAAGAATGTGAGTATCACGTCAGAATGTGTAAGCTTAACAATTATAAAAATTAAATGCCTTTCAAATGTGTGCAATATGAAATTGCTTGCAATGATAACATTCTAGTCTGACGGAATAAATGCCATACTTTGTAATCAGGTATAAATAGTTTTAGTTTGTCGTTATTGTGAATATAGAAGTTATATTGACTTTGACCAAACAAGTTCATTATTCAGCGTGACTATTTTTGAAAATACTTAGGTAATAGTATCTCTTGTTTTACTATTGTCTTCATACACATTTCAGTTTATATAATTATAGTGATAAATGTGGTATTTGCTAATGTTTTGGTAATGAAGAATATCAGACAAATAGAGACTTGAATTACTCAATATTGTACTGTAAAATTTTAACGTAAAGTCGTTTGATTGTTACCTTACTCAAAACTGTTCAGCAATTAAGTCAATTTTTAAGCCTTAATTTTTCTCCTAAATACACAACTTTTATCTGATAAATTAAAACAATTACATTACAACTTTCACCTGATTAACTTAAAAAACTTTAATTACAGCTACTAGTGATGTGCTGGAGAACAAATGGTGAGTGAACGTGAGCACAAAAGCAACACTTCAAAAGAAACCATCAGTCCATTTCTAAATGTATAAGTATGTTGTGACTATACTCTCTTATTTCAATTTCCCAGTATTGGTATTTTCTGTAGTCTATATTATCTCATTTAGACTATCTCAGTAACCAGTATATTTTGGCAACAAGCACTCACAGCTACTACAAAATGCCGGCTTTTTAAAAATAATTACATCTGGTAAATAGTCTCAATACCATAGTAACATTTCACCATAACAGTTTTTGTGACATGAAAAACCAAGAAGTTCAGAGAATTACTGCACAGTCTTTAGTCTAGCAGTAAGTTTTAAGATTATATGTGTGTCTTGTGGCATTTAGAAACAACCTAATATGAAGAGGTAAACACTTCTATTTCTTTGAATGGTACAGGATCGCTAAACCGAAAGATTCAGTTTAGTGGAGATAAGAAGGGGTAGACCATGAAGCAAACACAAAAATATGAGTGTCAAAGTACAAAACGACATACATACGTCCACAAATATAAACAAGCAAATATTCCTGATTTCAATTGTGTTAGCCTGATAATGTCTTGCTCACTTGGCTTGCTTGCCAACAAGTACATTATACAAGTGGTGAAAATAATATGGTTGCAATAAACACATTCTCAAAAGCACAAAGGGCAAGCAATCCTGTACTTTAGCTAATAAATACTATGGAACTACTTTCTTACCTCAATTCCCTGTGTACTGGTATTTTCTGTAGTCTCTCTGACTGTCTGAATTACCTATAGCTTTTAACAACAAACACTCGAAGCTTCTAAAAGAAGGCCACGTTTTTTTTATTACATCTGGTAAAGGTTTCAATACCATAGTAACATTTCACCATAACATTTTGCAACTTGAAAAAACAAACAAATAATTACTGTACAGTGTGTAGTCTAACTAAGTGTTTAAGACCTAAGTGCATCTTTTTGCTCCTATATTCAGTACAATTTACTTTGCAGTTGATTTAATTATGTGGTTGTGTAAAAAAAAAAGATCTACGTACTATATTCAGCTAAATATAATTACAAAATTATAATATTATTATTATAGGTGGCAAAAACTTGAGTATATTTCAGAATGTGCATCCCAACTTGGTTTCCTCAGTGACACCTTGTGTTATGACAGTAGCTGATATATGCTACAGTAATGGACTCATACCTCCTGACATGTATGACCAGCTTCTTCAACGTCAGAACTGGATTGATGTAGAGAAGACAAGGTACCTTCTGAGTAGCATTCGTACAGTCTTATCAACTAGACCTACTGCCCTCAAGGAGTTTGTTACTGTATTGTATCAAGTGCACTATTGTAGACAAGTGGCACATAAAATACAGAAACAGCTCCAGTAAGTATATTAGTGTTATTATTGTAGCATTTGAATTATTGTATTGTTTGTGTAGTAGAATTGCTGTGGATTGAATTCTAACAACACTACATGGACATACATTTGAAAACACTCTTTGTATCATATACTTTATATATCATATCCCATATTTCAAAATTAAACCTAGTTATCTTTCTATTGTTATTTTGAATTAAAATTATTAACTTCATTTTAACAAAATGTTATATAATTCCATACAATAATAGTAATGGTCTCCAATACAACTCCAGCAAAATGTTCAGCTGCTGACTTGTTGGCAATGTACACTGATCCATCAGCTCTCTTGTCTGGCAGTATCTTGTTGGCAGTGTACACTGATCCATCACCTCTCTTGTCTGGCAGTATCTTGTTGGCAGTGTACAATGATCCATCACCTCTCTTGTCTGGCAGTATCTTGTTGGCAGTGTACACTGATCCATCACCTCTCTTGTCTGGCAGTATCTTGTTGGCAGTGTACACTGATCCATCACCTCTCTTGTCTGACAGTATCTTGTTGGCAGTGTACAATGATCCATCACCTCTCTTGTCTGGCAGTATCTTGTTGGCAGTGTCCAATGATCCATCACCTCTCTTGTCTGACAGTTTCTTGTTGGCAGTGTACAGTGATCCATCACCTCTCATGTCTGACAGTATCTTGTTGGCAGTGTCCAATGGTCCATCACCTCTCTTGTCTGACAGTATCTTGTTGGCAGTGTATAGCTAGAGCCGGAAGAACTACCGTATGGCACGCCGCTTGTAACAAAAATCCTTACCTTATATAGGCCCTTGTAAGTTATTTCGGCCCGATGTAACCTATATGTAACCGTATACTTACGGGGTTCCCTTCTAACTTACAGGGATCCCTTTCTAACTTACAGGGGTCCTTTCTAACTTACAGGGTCCTTTCTAATTTAAGCTATTGCAGGCCTTGTGTAAGGATTTCTTACCATGTTTACACTGGTCCTTTCGTGTTGAGGCCTGGTATAAAGGATTTTATACAGGAGCATTTTCTAAACTTACAAGGGTACTTACTGTTCATTGCGTTGCGTTGGTATCTGCAATTTTGCCTGTGTCACTACGGCCTTCGTGCCACAGGCAAAATTGCATCATATTCATCTTAATTGTTTCTTTTCATGCATTGTGTAACCATTTAGCTAGTTATTCACATGCTTTAGGTGTAAACATTATCAATAACTTGCTCTACTTATACCAGCTCTCAGCTATCATTCTTTTTAGTTTCACTACTTTGAAGGGCAAACTGAGCCCGAAATATTATAGAATAATATTATTACAGTAGTCAAATATTGGTCAACTGGAAAGTAGCTGGTGCGTCTTGCCATTTGAGTACTTTAATTAACCAAGATCTGGACGAACGTAAACACGCGTAAGTTACGTCGGAAATTTTACTAACGATAGTTCATCTTGCTTTTTCATACCTCTATCTACCTTTCCATTCACTTCTTTAAATTTTGTGTTGCTCTGAGAGATACAGTAAGTTTTAACAACAATCATAGCTCCTGTTTATCCATCAATGCTTTTTATATTTCACCCAGACTCATTAGCTAAAGGGTATAGCTTCCCATTATGTGTAGCTACTATTGTACTTTAAAATCTATCATACTGTGTTATACTTCACACTTTTAATCTCAGTAAACATTGTGGCCAGGATACTGGCTAATAATGTTGATTTAGTTTAGCTAATATTGGTTCTGTTTATTTTATATAGGTAAATTACTTCAATTTTAATCGTATAGCTATATAACTAGTGTTGATTTTTACAATACACGAACTATATTCATTTTATGCCATTTTGATTATTCTGGTGTATTTCATTGTCTTGACTACAGCTGCACACTCCAGCTTTAGTCATAGCTAGTTATGGCTACTATTGGGACTTAACAATTGGACAACCTTCTTGTGTAACTTTAACCAAAGTATTAGCAGTATCTTCATGCAAGCTGGAAATCTCTACACTGGTGCTTCCTCCAAATGGACGGTGCAAGGAAATACTTTCACAATATCCCTTCAGGTGCTATGCTAAAACTTAGCCATTTAAACAACAAGCACCTGAGCTATCAGGTGTGCATTTACACTTCAGGCAGAGATGTTTATAGAAAACCAATTAAAAATCTAAATAAGAAAAGAACATGATCATGTTCACAATGATCACAATGATCTTGTTGCAGGATATGCCAAAATCAAATCTTGAAACCAGTCAGAGCCCTCTCTGATGCTCACCTATACATTATTAAATTTTGTACTTGCCATCTGCTCTATGTGGGCGAGCGATATGTTCCTTGTATCAATCAGGCTTAACTGTGACTGTTAGTCATACCCTTGGAAATTGACTACCAAATAAAGTTCATAACTAATACACAAATACTATAATTACATAAAGGAACACACATCAAGGGGACTGCAAAGACTAAAAGAAACAATTGAAGAGAGTCTTTCACAAATGAAATAGAGAGAATTGAACTTACAAAAATTCTAGAAAAAAACAAAAAAACAAAAACAAAACAGAAACAAAGAGATGATGGCTACAGAAACAAACTGAGGCTGACAGTGTGCACAGTTTATAAGAAGGTCAACGCATGCGCAAACACAATATTGCAGGGCACAACTCGAAAACAACAAAAATAATACACTCCTTACTACAATGGTAGAGAGTTATAACTGAGCAAGATAACTTATGCTACTGCATTCTTGCTTTGTAATACGTCAAGCGCCACTGCATGTGTGGCGTGGTACTTGCTAGTTCCATTCTTAACTAAGCCAGAAACAAACACACCAAACTATTTAATAATTATCACAGATTTTTACAGAATTAAAGTACTCAAAACTTATTCATCAGTTATACTACACAGTGAACACATTTATACGTGCAAGAATTGTTAAATGTTTGTGTTGGAAGTCTTCTTTCTCCTACTTTATTCTTCACTGGTTCCATATCTCCCCTTCGCCCATATAAGATGGCCTTGTCAGGGGTATTCGAACAACTATGGACTTGCCAAGACTGATGAGAAAGATCACCAACATTGTAAGCCTAATCTCCTGGTCTGTACTTGAAGGTGGCACCATAAGGCTGCAATTTCATAGCAATCTCCTTGGCCTTCTGTTCAGATGGGATCTGTGTTGTTGAGATGCATTGGAAGATTATATGTATACATCATCAAAGCTTTCCCCCACAAATAATACAAAAATAGTCGATTGCCAATACTATTACCAGTGTTCATATTTCTGTGACTGAGGAATTTTCTCTGCCCCATGAGGCTATCATGAATAGAATGCTGTAGGCACTCCACTTGTTGAGCATCTCCCACTCCAAACCCACCACCTACATCTGTATGTAGAATAAAGTGATTCTCTGGCTGGGGAACATTAAATTACACAAGCTACTCGTTTTTTGGATAGAATGGCTTATTTAAATAAAGCTAAGAAAATAATTTCATATTGTGTTATCTAAAATTAAGTCAATTGCTGGATTTTTATAACATTAAACCATTGCTGCGAATTAATGGACTGAAGGATACCTCCCTAAACTAAGTGAAGAAAAGCTTGCACCTTAACTTTAGTCATATTAGATAAATGTAGCTATTTTTGTTGTTTTTGCATGTAGATGTTGCAGTAGCTTTTATCAGAAATTTGTTACTATTTGTGCTGAAGCACATCACCGCTTTAATTAACTGTCTGCTATGCTTATAATATTGATTCTAGTCTGTCTAGTAATAGTGTGTACAATTCAGGTCCTTGCCATTCTTTACGTACATAGAAGTACAGCAATATCATGGTTTTGTTTTCTTTGTCCAAATTTCCAAATTACCGATTGTCCAAAATTATTTAAAGCTGTTGTTTTCCTTCTTGTGAATGAAAATCACTTCTGAATATTGTATATGTTTTGTGGGAACTACCATGATAGCCAGTAGCACTACTCCTTGTCAAGGGTAAGTATTGTTACTAAGTTGCAAATTCATCTGGATTATACTTAAACAGTCCTATTTTGATAAAAACAAAAACAAACAATATTGATTAAATGAAGTTGTAGAATTAGCTGGCAAACAAATGAAGTGAGCCAGACATTATCAGGGGCTACACAATTGAGAAAAGGTATATTATTGGTGAATGAGCAAAGAGAGCAGGACAGTGTGAGGGGTGGATAATTGAAAATTATATAATATTATGTTCGATAATATAACATAATAATAAATGTATAGATGGTACATATGCCCCTTAAAAGTATGCGTGATTCCTTTTTCATGAAATACAGCTTTTTTACTTGCCCCCAGTCTCTCCTTGTACAACAGCAGTATGCAAGTCTTATTTTAGAGTTAGGCTCAAAACTGTCAAGTTTCTTAAAAATAATTGTTTAGATCACGAAAAAACAACAGCAACTATTTACCAGACTAAAAATACAGCTTTCTAGCATCATGCATTTCTGTCGGGAGCTACTGGTCCTTTGGACAGTAAGAATTGTTTTAATTATTAAGACTAAAGTATTGAGGTAAGAAAGTATTTTAGTCAATGGCTGTGTGTACATATTCATACTTCTAGATTGTTGCATAAAACAAGTTGCTTTCTAAAGCTACAGGAACTTCATTCAAGAATAACATCTAAAGTTGTATACTGCAAATGCTACCACTACTCCTGGAAATAGAGGTAAGAGAGTATTGAAGCGGTGAGCTAAAATGAACTGTTAATTGCTATATACTTTAACCTTGCCATCCATGATTGCTCATGCCCACCTTCCCCCCTCCCTTCGCTCTTCATAATCATTACTGCAAGGAGGTGGATTAGTAATGCACAGGAGCCTCCCTTCCAGCCAATACTGGATAACAGGTCTTTCACCCTAGCTAGATCCCGCTAGACACCAATGCTAGATTCAGCTAACACACCAGTTGGGGCAACTTGGCATTTCATGAAGGAAGTCACATCAGTTGTTTCATTGCCTATGCTAGCACACCCTCACAACCCCTGCCAGCACATCTCCTACCGATCCCTGTGTGGATTAGGTCCACCATGAAATATTATTCAAGAATTGTATTTTTAGTAAAAAGAAAATAATACTGACTGACTGGATCAAAGTAACTTGCTGGTTATATGTCTGAGTGAGATGATTGTGTTGGAATATGGCAATGTAAATGTAAATGGAAACATAAAGTAATCATGAATTAGCTAAGTGCAGTCCATCATTGAAATTCATGACATCACTCCCCACTCTTTAGTGCCTTTGTGAGTGAGTCGGGACTGGGGCGAACGATAATATTGGGATTTGCTGCAACGAGACCGGTAGGGACTGCACACACATTGGGAAAGTTCATATGAAGCTAGAGACTTAACTAGAGCTGATGGATGTGCTACATCCTTATGTAGTTGTGACAGCTCAAAGTTTTTGGAGCTGAGCTAGAGATTCTCATTAGTGTCTCTTCTGTTGCAGCCCCTACGTCAAAGCTGTAATAACTTCCAGTATTAATCCAAATGGCCTCCAGAGCATGGTTAAGTTCCCTTCCAAGACCCTTTTCCTTAAAATGTGTACCGTCTTCACATACAAGGAGAAATGCAGGGCCCATGCCAGTTAGCAGCAACTGGAAATGAAGCCTTCCTCGAACAAACTCATCTAAAGATGTCTCCATTATCACTTGCCAGAGAGCTGGACTTCCTGAGAATGGACTGAGACAACCTGAACTGATAGTTTGTGTTCTATGTAATCAACTTGCCTTGCGAGAAGTATCCCAAAAGCTTCCCATATTGAACCTAAGTCTTTACATGGGCTTAACTGTAACCAATAATGATGAATATTGAGGAGCCTCTGAGCTTTAGGCACTCAGCTGCCCCTGAAGCATGCATGCCAGAAAGAAGATAGCTACCATGGCAACTGAACAAGTGAAGCAACCGCTCCCAATATTTGCACCAAGTTAGTGGAGACATAGATTAGTGATATTGAATAAGTTTCAACATTATTACTCCGTATGTATGCATTGCAGTCTCCAAACTATGAAACTCACCAAATTTGGTCTGAGCAAAATATAAGAAGGCAATCCATATGCAGAACCCTCCATTCCAAAAACTTGAACTAAAGAAGTTCATGACAGACCTTAACTCCATTTGATCTAAAAATGCCAGATTAAAGCAATGTGACACTCAAGTGAAAAACCCATGTTACTTCACACTGTATAAATTAAGTACACGATGTGGTGGGAAAATTCTAAGACCACATATGTGATGAGTAGAGATGTCTTCACGTCTGTACCAAGTTTGGAGCCAATGGAACCTGTACTGGTTACTATGGCATTGAAAACCCTTAACCAGACATAATATCAAAATTTACTGTTAGCTGATAACAATTGAAAATTGGTTATGTTGTATTTATATATGTATGAATTATACGTACCTTTAGCGCACATGTGGGCTCTTTTTCTCCTAAAAACACAGCTTTCTCTTTAACCCTGTTTCTTCTGGTACTGCAGCATTACTTCAAACTTAAGCTCCAAATTGAGAGGTAAATCCAGCGCAGCACTTGCTTTTCAAGTCACAAAAAGTAACTGCGACTGGTTACTATGGCATTGAAACCCTTTACCAGACGTAATGTCAAAACCTCGTCATTTTTGGGGGCTGCTAAGTGCCGCTTGTTGGTTGTCAAGAGCCACTGGTAGTCAGAATGGCTTAAGCTACCACTACTGAGGGGGAGGGGGGGTGTGTGGGGGAAGCTGAGGTGAGCAAGTAATTTCATATTTGTTTACTAAAATTACAAAAATAGCTAACTCTGACCTATGTTAATTAAGCTGGTACTTGAGGCAGTTGTAATTGTTTGCTAAAATTAATGATGAGCTCCTACTATACTGTTTTGCATGAAGTAAGCTAAAATATGTATTATGTAGTGACATTGCTTAGTTTTATGTTACCTAACTAGACTGGCTCACTCGATATTTGTGCTCAAGCTCACCACTAGTTTAATTATAATGTGTGGATGTACATATGTCATTTTGTACTGTGACCCTCACGTTCTTGTGTTTACTTCGTGGTCTACTCCTTCCCATACCACCACAAAATATAATCTTTTGGTTTAGCGACTCCTTATCATTCAGAGAAATTTGTTTACCCCCTTGTATCAAGTTTAAATGCAATCAAGTCTTAAAACTTACTGTTAGTCTCAACATTGTGCAGTAATTCTTTAGAACTTCTTGTTTTTCAAGTCGCAAAATGTTATGGCAAAAGGTTACTATGGTATTTAGATCTTTTACCAGATATAATTTCAAAAACCCGGCCATTTATAGTAGTACTCGTGAAATTGAGGTAAGAAAGTACTTCCATATTAAGTTAGCTAAGTATGGTCACAGCTTCTACATACTTTACTTTCAGAAATGGACTAATATGCTCAAGCACATCATTTGATATTTTAAACACCATTAGTTCATTAGTTTTATATTGCACACTGGATGATAATCACAAACATATTTCATTTGTGCAGAACTATGGCTAGCATTCCATTGACCGCTGATCAGAGTGGAAATGAGTTCACCATCTCTGGAGTTCTTGATCTCATCAATAAATATACTAAAATGTTTCATTTAAAAGATGCTCAACCAGAGCGATAGTAAAATGTCTTTAAAAGAGTATTGTACTGACCCTAAAAAGCTTCCTTATCTTATTCTACACAAAATAATGTCTTATGATATTTGCTGTCGATCCAATCTTATGAGGCCAGTGACTCAAGAGATGGGGTTGGATGAATCGGAGAGTGATTTATCAGAAGAATAATATTCATCAGAGGAATCTGATGATGAAGTTTCCTTTAATCCAGACCAGTTGCATCCTGTTGATTGCCTTATAGCATTACTCCTCTGTTGTGATTTTCTTCGTCGTGACATATTCACTAAGTGTCAAATAGCTATCCCATTAGTATTGCCAGATCCATTTACAAGACAACTAATTATTCCTCTTTGGGCAATGCGCTCTATTTGTAAAGAATGGAGGATGGTTGACACAAAGACACAACAATGTCACCACATAGTGTCTCTTACCCTATGCCTATTGTCTCTATTGTACGATTTGGACAATGTCAAATTAAAGGTTTGTTCAAATCTCAAATTTTAAACCTCCTAATTTCAGGAGGAGACAGTCGTAATTTTTTTCATCGAGATTGCGGTGGTGGCGAACACTAGCAAATTTTAGGAGAAGGTCTAGTAGACATGAGTTGGTACCTCCCTTCTGATCAGAATTCTTATGAGAAAGTTGTTTCTTTTCTTAACCTTCATGGTGATGCCTATGAATTCCCAAAACAAGTAGAATTTTTTAGTCAAATCTCTTCCGTGATTTTTGTGATCAAAACATTTGCAAATCAATAGTCGAAGTAAATATTTTGCCATTATTTTCAACTAAACCCACAATTTTGAATGCCACTAAAAAAAGTATGAAAAATATATTTTCAAATTAAAAAGTATAAAAGTTGCATCCAAGACAGTGTGGCGGACTCGGAGATGACAAGCTGACGAACACACAATTCACTCAGCCACTCGTCATTCCAGCATAGCCATAACATACAACACAACATTCCGAACTATCCATTAGTAGAGTCACACACACAATATATAAGACTCATTCACGTAAGTAGTCACAGTCTTGCCAGTATCAAAGTTAAAGATTAGAACCGCCACAACAGCTAATGAAATTCGTTCCAAAATGTGAGAACATTATTAAGGTCAAAGTACTTGGTATTAACTTAGAAAATTCTAACAGTATTGTGAATTTAATTGAACAAACAAGGTGTAGTATTTTTTCCATTGATGAGAAGAAATCAATTCACAAAGGCAGTTCGAAACATGCCACAGATATTATAGCTAGCATTAATGCTCATAAAACTGATACTACCATTACAAAGTGATCTGTGGAAGTCATGGGCTAAATTAAAGAAAGAATCATATCGCCACAAACATAAGGGTTTCTACACTATTGATGAATATGCCCATAAAATGGATCACGATTTAGAGATTATCAGAAGTAAACAAAGAAGTCTAAATTGAAGAAATGTCTCCAGTTATGAAATGCTTTATACACTCACTTGTCTCTACAATGGGTGCAGATAATTATTTGCTAAGACTAATTTTGGAATTAGACAAATTTTCTATGCTAAAATTAGAGCAAAAAGAAGTTTTATACAAAGTTGCAAAAAAAGAAATTGTAAATTCTGATTCAAAGCATAAACAACTAATAGAACATGAGATTTTGGAACATTATTTTGGTTAAGAGCATCTTATAAGAGAAGTAGGTCAAAATATATGAAGCATATTCTGGTTGTGATGGCCAACATGATTATTGTTCTCAACTATCTATGGCAGTTGCTCAGCTTCTTATTGATGGCTATCCTATAGAATTGATGGATGGAAATTGGACGAGCTAAATTTACTCGACAATTGAATAAATTTACCAATAATGCTGCTATAGAAGAGAAATGTGAAGGTAAGTACAAATGCTTCAATGATGTTATCAAATATGATGACTCAACTGATGCCCACTACTTTCCTGGGTTATGGAAAGGAGATCCACCTATGGCTCTAGTTAACCCTGGAATACTTCAATAGAAGTGGAATACATAAAATGGACCACATCATTTATACAGAATGTGACACAATGGGAATCAGTTGCAATCAACGAGATTGATTGGCAGGTCTCAGAGTTCAGTTTCTCAACTTCGTAAAACTATAATTACAGAACTTGTTGATAAGGTTAAAACTTTTATAAAATTGCTGAAGCTAAAATGGACAAATATTTTTGAAGATAAACAGGGTATAGTAGTAAAATATGATTTTGAATTGAAGCTGCACCACCAAAGGGATAATCTTTATCAATATTCAATGAAACGTTTGAATAATGTGATAGAAACAAAAGAAGTTTTAATAAACTTTGAGTCAAGAAAACATCTTATTGATGAAATGAAGTTTTCGGTACAAAAGAGGATCAATGATATAAAAAAATGAGCAAAAAAAATTAAGGAGAGCTTTAAACCAAAAATTATTAAGTGATTCTCAAATTAAAAAACTAAGTTACAATGTTATCTCTTTGGTGTTTCAAAAGCTGAAAACAAAGTTTTCCTAAGTAGAGCTTCCCATAACTCTGACACTCTTACAGAGAAAGCAGTAATAGGCAAACCAGTAGGCAAATGATTATGTGTTGAATTGTCAAAATAATCAATGAAATGCATTTTCAAACTTTGAGCAGTGTTACTATAATAAAGAAAGATATTTATTTACAAATGATAAAAATGAAGATATATGGAAAATTAGGAGTATCAAAAGAGGTTCTTAAAGAAATCGAGGAAATAAAGAAACAAAACAAAGGTGATATACGTGTACCAGATAATGCATTATCACATATTTTGTGTTTTCGCCTTTCTTAAGCAGTTATCACAGACCAAATTGAAGGAAGAATTAGAGGAAGAATTTGATGTTATTTGGATAGTATTTATGGAAAAAGTACCAAAATTTGAATGTATATCACTACATCAAATAGAAGCTGAAGTGGAGACTGCATTACTTAAACATGTTGGTCCTCAAGGAGGATATACTAAACATGGACATGTTGCTACAGACGCCTCTTATGGATTATAAGCAGGAAGACTTAAGCTTTGAACTCACTGATTCTCATTTTGCAGTTACTGGTTACACGTCGCCTGTAAGAAAATGGAAGGTTTTAAAATTTAAACATGAAGATATAACTTTTATGAAAATAGATGAAATAACAAAAAAAAAAATTATTTGGTAAAGCAGTATGGTAATGAAGTATTAAAAAGAAAAATCAATTTTACACCTGCATTAGTAAATGAATTGCTTCACTATGTTGAGGAGGCGATTAGTACCGAGACAGCAAAACAAGATTTTGATACTCAATTCACCAAACAATACAAACATGAGGTGAATATCAGAATCAGTATCGGCAAATTTGAAACTGAAGAAGCAGTAGCCAGTACTTTATGTGCTTATCTTGAAGAGCACATAAAAAATAAAGTGAAAAGCATGTTGGGAAGCGTAATAGCAAGTAAAATGTCTACAGAAGTACATTTTAGCAACAAAAAAAAAGCATTAAAGATTACCAAGATGCATATCCAGACTGGTACATCCCTTCCGATGAAACAACCAAAAGCACACTATATTGGAAATGGTTTATTTGCAAGTATGCGACTCAGCTTCTTCAATATCATAGCTTGAAAAGTATAAAAGATCCAATAGCCTGGAAATATATTGATAAGGAAGCCATTGAAAAAGATTTACAAAGTGTTTATAACTTGCACTGACTAGCTAACTATTAACCAGATTATTTTTGTTGTAGTTTTTTTGTTGTTGTTATTGCATTAGAAAACTTTATTGTCTACCACACAATGTATCTTAATGGTTCTATTATAGTGTCAAAAAGTTAGTGATTTCATATTCTGTACTATATTTTTATCATTTTTTAGTAAATGAATGAAACTTGCAAATAGAGTCTCGTGTAGCCAGACTCTTTATCAATTGCCAGGCAGGAAAAGGGTCTGGTAGACAGTTAGTTCAGTTCCTCTTGCTAATTGGGGAGACCACAAATAATAGGTGACTGACATCTGACAGTAAAAACTGCTCAACTTTTGGGCGTGTATGTATGTGGGAAGCGACTAGGGATAGTAAGTTAGCATAGGTAAACATCGTCACTCGCGGTAGTTGATGGATAGGCGTGGTCACGGTAAGTTGTTGTGGTGGCGGTAAGGCTCACGTAGTGGGATTGAATAGCTGCAGTATGTTACGTTTTCCTCCAGGTATTATAAAATATGCTTAACAAAAGCATTCTGCAGGTTCTTATAAAATAGGCTCTGTTTAAAAATGCATTTGTCAGCTTGGGAAGTCTTCACACTAATTGCCAGATATTTTCAGAAGGTAGCTAGACTATAAGCTATAGCTAATATAGCTAGTTTAAAGTATATGTAAATGAACATAATTATTATTACTGATACTGTTAACAGATTCTGAGAACAGTAGGATTGCAGCCATCGATGAATTGGGAAAAAGATATTACAGTGCTAGAAAAAGAGTTCTTCATGGAGGCTGGCAGTGACATTGGATTTGAACTATTCGTATAAACTAAAATTAAGACTATTGTAGTCAGCATATTCATATCTTTCATTTATATGCAGTAATTCATATGTCACTCCTACCGGGAGACCAGTTTGATGCTCACGATAGTTTTACTCATCTTGTTATTATCTTTTGACACAACTACCATCAGAACAAGATAAACCAGTTTATTTGGTTACTTATTATAGTGTGCTTCTCCTGAGATAGTGTAAAGGTATTGTTTGAATGTGAAGTAATGGTGAAGCAGACGTATGTATGATGTTAAACATGCCAGTCTAAATAATTATAATGTTTTAATAATAATAGTTACATGTATAGTTTGCTGAAGTAACCTTAAAACGGAATATTCGAACTGTATTGAATTCATAAATTGTATTTTGGGATAAATTCATTTTGTTTGATCTAACTGATAATTATTTTTTATATAAACACTTGGTAATAATTTTCATGTCAATATGTGTGACACTTGAATTATCCATTCCAGGTTGAAACTGAGTGTGTGATATTTTTCACAAAGCCTTAGAGGATGAGCACATGTCAGGTGCAATATGTTCTACACACATGTCAGTTAAACAAGTAGCTAGATAATTGGCCTCACACTGTGGCATTGTTGAGCTTGAATTGAGTACATTATGCATAATTACTAATGAACAAATAATATCAGTGTCTTATCAGACTGGTCATTATAGTGTTATCTATAGTAACCCATTTCTGTTAGTATATGAGCGCTATGCTAAGGTATTTCACATAGTTATATTTGAATTTGTTACAGTGATAAATATATCTGTTATAGACAGCTGTGTGGGAGGTTTTGGGATAAAGACTAAGTTATTGAACCGAAGTTTTTAGCCGGAGCCTAGGTGACGTCCCAGTCCCTGCAGGTACACTGCCACCAGAATTAGTCTATGGAGTTGCTAAGGTATCTTCCTGTCGATATTTTCCCTGAAGTTTATCTACTAACCCCTAACTAAGCCGAAGTCGTTCAGGAAGTTAGACTATATGTGAATTTATAGCCAACTACCTACATAGTGAATCATAAAAAGAATGAATGTCTGATGCCTGTGCCTAGTAGGCAACCATGTGTATGTAGAATAGAATGTTCTCTCAGTTATGTTCATTCAGATATGTGCATGTGGTATGTGCTTCTGGCTAGGTTACCGTCTGGCTTGTCTGGGCTGGTCCCTTGTCCTTCTAGGGAGCTGTCCTTCTAGGGGGCTGTCCCTGACAGATTACGTCAGTGAATCCATGCAACAAAGTACATAAATTAGCTTGTTTTTCCTTGTGGGTGGCCCCACAAGCCGTTGTTATTCCCTTTCCTTGAGTGGATGCCAGTGTTTGATTTTTGAGTGGTTGTCTGATGAGGTTGCCAATATTTATTTATACTTATTATTTTGTCCTATATATTCCAGATCATAGACCGTCATTGAAAACTTTTTTTGTTAACAGTCAATCCAAATAAAATCAGTATTTTTACTAGTAACATAGCTACGTGCATTAAATTAATGTTGTTATGCACTATTTTCTGGTGGATTTAATAGATTGGGTAAAATTGTGATGAGTTCACACTTTAGGAAGAACTTAATGGACAAAGAGTGTAGTGGAAATTTAAAAATTTGTGCAGGACAAACTGACCAAACATATGTTGCCATGGTTAAAGACAAAAAAGAAAGATTCTTTCTCCAGATGGTTCCATTGCTGCCCAAATAGATGCCACACCTGTGGAATTTGATGGAAATAATTATAGTAATACAGTTCGGACGAGGAAATGTGAATTTTTGTCTGTGTCTGCCAAATGTTCTGCATGTACTAAAACAGAGAATCTGCTAGTCACAGCTCTAATTTCATTAATGAACGTTACTTGCAAACACCTCAGAAGAGTGATAAAATTGATAAACTTAGGAAAAGGGTTCATAAAGCTGAACAAGTGGTACGTAGCATCTACTAAGGATTCCAGACAAGTTCGGTGGCATCCTGTACTTGTTAAGTGTGGTGCCTAAGCATAAAACTGCTTTCCAGTGCTGCATATCATGCCCTCAGATCCACTGGATTTGTAACGTTACCATCGGAGAGAACATTGTATGATTATACGCACTATTTCAGAAATAAGGTTGGTTTCCAAGATGAGGTCAACCAGCAATTAGTTGAAGAAGTTGCCAAGTTGTCGCTTCCATCCTCAAGAAAGTGTATTGCCCTTCTTATTGATGAAATGAAGATAAAAGAGGGGCTTGTGTACAACAAACACACTGGTAAAATAGCTATTGATTGCTTGAATGTGCGGAATAGGAGAGAATGGGCATTTGAAAAAAAAGTGATCTTAAACCGTATACAAGTGTTGATGATGACAGATTTACAGTAAGTAACTTTGACATTAGTAATGCTTGTATTAACCCACAATACACATTCCATCAATTTAGTGGTTAGAATGTGTTCTTGAAGTATTTAGATAACTGGAAAGAGTACACTAACTCACATGAAAGCCTCACAGCTATTGAGAAGAGTAAAATGATGCTTAGTAGAGAAACATTAGAAGGCATTCATATGACTGGTAAGCAATTTGTGAATGTATCCATGTGTATTGCGTACTTATTTCAAACCTGTAACTGATGTGTAGTTAATTCCTTTGTGGATATGGCAAGATACCTACTTTCTCAAGGTCATGATGGTCTCTACGTGTTGAGTGAGAGAATTTCACAAGATCCTCTAGAGAACTACTTTGGGCAGCAAAGAGCTAGAGGTGGACGCAATGAAAATCCTAGCATTCAGCAGTGCATCCACAATGCAGCAGCTTTTCGAGTAGGCATGTGGCATATTGTTCCATTACCTCTCCATGCTTCTTCTCATAACGCTTAAGCAGCTTTTGTGCAACATATCCACATGCATAGCGAAGGACATTAAGTTCATCTGGTTAGATACTGTCTGCTTTAGGTTTGACTACACAGTCTGAACTTTTGCAGTCAAAGTATTCTTTAAGAACTATCTCAAACAACTCGTGGTACAAGGATTGTTCTAGAAGGGGGTCATCAATAACAATATTCAGTGTCCTTACTAGATCATTCCACAGTGTTCGAAGGTTTGCACTCATTCTAACTTTATGGAACATAGACCACAAATCTTCCCTTTTCTTGTTAGTGCCTTTATACCTATCAACCACTCTCCTCACTTCAAATCTTAGGTAAGTAAGAATACTTTCACTGAATTTGTCCAAGGCATCTTCATGGACAGAACCTTGAATGAGAATTTCCTGAGCCTCCTTCTTTAGGTTTGAGCTTCTCCAAGATTGAGAAGGGCTCTTCCTTACTGCCGACTGAATAGCTGAACGCACTACGACTGAATCCACTGAAGCCATTTAACTGCAAATGTTGCTGTCATCACACGCGCGTTTAATAGCTGTGGCCCCACCTCCCATAACGCGGCGGCTCATTCAGGGAATGCTTCCGTTTCCAATCCCTTTCCTCGTTTATCTATGGTCAGAGAGAGATGGATTGGCAATATATTCCTGTCACTCATTTAATTCCATCCCATTTTATTGCTCTCTCAAGGGAGAAAGAAAATGATTGAAAATGAAGGGAAACAGTGTCACATATAATTTAATTTTTTACGTTTAATTTAAACACAATCGTTTAATTTAAATACAATCATTGGAATGAATTTTTTATTTAACCTACTTTGCAGCCTTCCTGATGTGGTGACCATTCCTGTGCAATGATGGAATGGAAGGGTAGTCCCTCCTTCGCTGCAAGCTTAGCTTGATGGAACAGGGAGTGGCACAGGTTGCAGTACCACTGGGGAAACACGGCACAGTCTTCAGTAGAGACAATCGTGACTCCAGCATAAGCTGCAATGTCATCAGCATGCTCTCTGCAAGAATAGACCGGTTACTGTCTCCCCTTAGCCTTGTTAAGTCTGTTTCCACAGATCCTGCAATGCTTTTGCAGCTGTTGTTGATGGAATTCCATGGAACTTGCCAATTTTTTATTTTCATTTTTGTGAACACAAAAATAAGTTGCATTGCCTAATGTTATTGATGGTTTATTTTGATGCATACACTACTATCTTACCTTAGTCTCAATGTCTGAAGCGCTTCCTGACAGTGAGTAAACAACCCACAAAGAAGGCCTATCTAACCAGCTGAACTTCACTTGGTTGACCTATCTGGAAAAAGTGAAGCGCACTGGCTTGTGGTGGTACCAATCCCAGTTGCGTGGTAGAATTGGAATGAACCTTTAAGGTTATGGTATCTCTTTTGGCAGGAAATATCTAACTTGGTTCCAGTATGAAATATGAAGCAGGGGAAACCAGGAATTTGTGCAATCCCGAGAGATCATGAATATATTTATGAGCATACCGGAAGTTTCCTACGTGGTAACAATTAACCGTTAAGTTTCTATTAGTGAAACAGCCGTTAGTCTATTAGGGTCCATGAAAAGGGGCACACCTCATGACTTCAGGGGGGCGAGGGAGGTGAGGGTGGGGTAACTTCCTTGTGGGCGTTTACTCGCTAAAGGTGCGACGAGTCTTGCGTGTAATCCTTGTTTTTTGGATGTAAATTTGGCCCGCCTGAATAGACACACCGCTTGTGCACGTGACCCATTTTTTCTGACGTAATAATGATTATATTGTTTAGATAGGTGTGTCTCAGCGAATGGTGGAAGAAAAAAATGCAACTCTTACTACCTGGAAACTATTTTCGAAGTGAGTTTTTCTAACAGCTGGGTATAGATATATAAAAAATTACGCTGAATTTGGGGGATTAAAGCTTTGCGGGATATATTATACAGTAGTATGGTAGCATAAATATGTGGGTCGTTGGTGTTTATTGCGGTCAGTTTGTTCTTTAATTCATACATCAATGGTCAAGAACTTTAGCTACTGCTAAAGTGATGAGAAGTTTGGTTTATGTTTAAAACTTAGCACCACTTTTTGAAGCTTGTACCTAATATTTTATTGGTTTATATTGCTATAGATAAATCATGTCAATTACACAGTCTCAGTCAGGATTTAAATCTTTAAAAAAAAATGAATCCCAAGTTCTCTTAACCATCAGGAACAATTTAGGTGACATCTCAAGATTTTTGAGGGAAGAGGGAATAGTCCAGCAGTCCACTTACAAAGAAGTCACTAATCATAAGACTACAAGAACCAATGATGAATCAGCAAAACTGGTGTTCGAAGAACTAATTGATAAGGTGGATGAAGTTGATGAAATATATAAACAGTTTGTGGACTATCTTCGAAATAATCTGAGATCTACTAAAACTGTGAAAATGCTCGATGACACTTATGCTAAACAAGGTATTAATGTAAAATGTAAAGTAATGCAACTGTAAATTTTGTTATCTCAAGTTACAAATAGGTGAACTCCTATATACACTTCTTTAAAATGTTTGATAAAATAATACCATTTTGATTTATACCAATAAAAGTCATCATAATTTTAACTATACCTACAATCTCTACCTGTATTATTCTCCTCCAATCACTAGTGAAAAATATTTTTGTACATGGTATAGTTAAAAGTAATAATATCACAGTTCTTTTTGCTTCGAAGGAAATTCTAATTTTTTTTACTTTGATATAGTTAGAAACTTTCTTTGTGAATGATCCCATAACAGCTGACATGGAGATATATTTATTAAAGTACTAAGTCTTGTCTTGTGAACCCCACTGGATATCATTGCTCAATCATCACTGGTTTTTTTAAGGCAGCGGAAAGGGAATGAAATTCAATTAATATTGTCAGTATTTGGAGTGACCTACGTTGTATTAACGGGATATCTTGGTGTGATACTGCCTTCCGTTTTGAATCTTTTACTTTCCCTGTTGAAACTATTTTGCCATCTTTCCTTTCCGATTTCACCAATTTTTTAGCTACACCAACAGTCATTGTAATCACTACTAACCAATACGACGACCCTTCACCCAGCCAAACAATGATGATGCTTTACCGAACAATTTACCGAACAATTCAGCTCTTGAATTATTCATGAATACACACCATCATCATTGTTACTGACAGATAAGCATATTAATAGACAATATTAAAATATTAAATAGTAATTTTGAACAGCTAGATATCAACCACTATACTACAAATAATTCAGCTGAATTAAATTGTTAGTTACCCAATGGTATATTAACTTTTGATTTAGCAAGATTGAGATACGATAAATACCTAAAACCACACACTATTAACAAATGTGATCTTTATATCAAATTATCCAATGCTGTCCAAGGTCCAGTAAATACATTCTTTAAAACAGACAGTCTTTAGAGATAGAGAGAGATAAAGGCCACACAGCAACCTATTACGGATAACAATGTAAGATTGTTTGTAAAAAGGATATTTGTCTGCTGGACTAATTAGTAGCTAGATCTGTTGTTTTTTATACATATTTATGAAGCAATAAAGGGTTTGTACTTGTGGCAAGTTTAATGCAACTTTGCATGAGCTAACACTTTTATCGTATGAATAGCTGTGGTATAGTCAATAATAATATCAATTAAAAGAATAATATAAGAAACAAACAGTCTCTATTATACTCTCAGCTGAAAAAAAAATGAAGACAGCAGTATGTTCACATAGCGAGCGGTAATTTCTCTGTCATGCATCTTCCAATTGTTTACCCACTGAAAGTTCAGGTAGGGTTATGGCTTCAGATAGGTCTTGTGACAATTTTTTTCCACATTGGTTGAAATTATTCAGGTTAGCTATTACAACAATAGCAAGACTAACTTTTGGAAATTAGTAATGCAGTAGCATAAGGTACTTGTATTCATGTTTCCCTTTCTTGGTCTCCTTTTTCCTGAGTCACCTCAGTTTTTCCTATTCCTCTTGTCATCAGCTCATGGATTCCCTTCTCATTCTTAGTTTATCTCTCCTGCTGCTCAGTATCTCTGTCCTTTCTGTGTATTTCTTTCACTACTTCATTGAAGCAGTTACCAGCCTTATCTCTCTTGCTTCTGTTTTCTTGACTTTTGCATTTTGTTTCTCTGCCTTTATTTCCATGATTTATGGTTAGCTACTATAGATGAACACCTTCTGTTTAGCAAATAATTATTTATGGATGCAGACAGATTTATAGAGCAGGGGATGGACTTAACACTTTCCCATTCAGGTAATGATGATGCTTTACCAACTCAGCTCAGCTCATGAATTATTCATGAAAATACACACCCTTGGTCACCATTGTCATCATTACTAACACTCAAGCCTATTATTATAGTATAGCTTGTGTATTGTGACAGAAACACTTTAGATTCATCAGGTTTTTCAAACAGGGAATTATGTAGTTTCTCCAACGTCAGGGCTTGGCTTCTATGTGTAGAGTCCCTCTAATTGTGTTGTTACGAACTGTTGCTATGTTCTAAATTAGTTAGACGCTGCCAGCAGTCATAAATTACACTAGGTCCCTCAGGCCCTAAATGTAGCATCATCGCTTCTATTGAGACACAACAACATGAAACCTACAAGGACCACTGAAATTGTAGCTCCCTCTGAGGCAGTGCCTTAATATTTAGAATGAGCTTGAAGTGTTATATTTAATGGCATATTAATTTTGGTCATAGCTCAGTGAATTTTATTTTCACTTAGGGATACATTTTGAAGAGGTTTGCAGATTCAATCAAATACTAATTAAGTTCAGGGATAAAGTTTGTGGGATTTTAGGGAAATCTAAGCTGCCAATTTTTTTAAGTAAACAAAACTATGTGGCTTTCTGTAAACAGTCATCCTAATCATGTTAAGAGAGAAATTGGGAGGTGCCGATATCAGGGGCTCAGGAAGGTAATTATCACGAGTGAAAACTTGAAGGAAGAACAGAAACACCTACAAAAAGTTCTTCAAAGTAGAGATTACAACAGTTCAGCTATTAGGGCAGGCTCTAAACACTAGTCACTTTCTAGAGATTACACATCAGATACTGAGCAAATGAAAGGTGTAACCTATAACATTCCATGCATAACAGTTAGTAAACTGGTCATCATAAACTTGGCAGGTGAAACAGCTAAGGATGAGAGAGTTGATTACTGTCATTGTGTCAATTAATTCAATCTTGTTGTATGCAAAAATGAATACAGTATTATTATAAAATCGTATGGATAATTCCATTTAATAAAAAATTGAGTAAGTCTTTGTATCTATTAAAAAAATGATACTTAAAGATCTTATAAGCTATAAACTTAACATAGAAGTGAAAATAAACATGATTGGGTAAGTATTGGACCCATCAGCTAGAGTTCTTGGCTAAGAAAGTAGAGTTAACCCAGAGTTTACCAAAATATCTCTTAACCAAGAATGCTATGGCATTTAAGTTGGAGAACACCTCATTCATCCATTACAATAAACAAGGTCTGAGATGATACATCAATATAAGTGGAATATATGTTGGCAAAAGCTAGCTACATAGCAACCCACGACTTGTCCCATATCTGTCTCACATTTAACTAATTTTTTTCTCATTTCCTCGAAATTTTACATGGTAATTTATTTTCTATATTCATGTCTGAGATTAATTTCTGCACAAATGCCTTAGCAGTTTATAAGGTAGTTGTACAGGTTTTTAGCTATGGCTACAGTAGACCCTCTTATATGTGAATGTATATGCGAATGACCCTGGTTTGGATAATATGTGAAGCCACTCTAAAATTATAATGGTTAACTATTTCATTGTGAAAGTGGAATGACAGTGATAAATATCTTTATTGTTGAATAATGAATATTGTGCTTCAAGCTTGCATATCTCTTAGTAGCATCTGATCTTTAATTTGCTCTAATAGCAGTACGTACTCTTTTGTAGTAGCTTGTAGCTCTTAGCCTGAAGCAACACACACAGACAAATTGACATAGGCTAGGATAGCCAATCTACTCAGTTGAACTCATCATACCTGTTGAGAGCTAGCTTAGACGAATGCAACATCAAATTGGCTGTAAAGGAAGTTTATCATAGTTAGGTAGCCAGTATGTTTGTCCTCAAAAGAGCTGATCAGCCTGAAAAGAAAGAGATAAGTATGGCACTGCAAATACATTAACTGGAGGTGAGCTTTAATTGAATTTGCTGTTGTCAGGCCGGATTATAGCAGGAAGCCTGATATGTGAGGCCCGGATATGCGAGGGTGTATTGTAGTTTGTATGATCTACAGATTCAGAACGATGAGCCTCATTTCCTTAGAATACATGGCCCCTTTAATAACTATTTACTATGAAAATAAACTTTCACATATTTAGCTAAATGAAATTATATAGTTATATTTATTATGTTTTATCAATTAGTGTAGTTTTCCTTGAAAAAAAACTTCAGCAAGTAAAAAGTTTTTCTAATAATATGATTTGTAATGCTCTATAGGGAAACTTAAAGCCTATAAGTTAACACAATATTTTATAATATATACATATTATAATTTGAATATTCTGTAGCTAATTAGAACAAATAATTACCCTAATAGAGTTGCTAGGCACACTACACTGTACCAAAATGTTCAGAAATTACAAGAAAATATACGAATATTGATATATGTCTTCTAAAACAGGCATGTACATAAAGTCTAACCAAGTATATTAAATTAAAGTTCACTAGCAAGTACCCCGCCATGCAGTGTCACCTGACATACTAACTTTGCAAATTAGGAGTGAAGTAGCATAACATGTTTTTGTCTATGGTTTTCCTTCACCTACTCTCTTTTTTCCTGAGCCATCCATTTTTTTCTTATTCCTCTTTTCAACTCATGTATTGCCCACTTTCTACTCAGTATCTCTGTCCTTACTGTGCATTTTTCACTTCTTCACTTTCAGCTTTTTCTCACCTGACCCCCTTGCATTCTTCTTTCTCTCTTATACCCAATATGGTTGCTACTGTAGATGAACACTCTTCCCAACTCAGTTCATTAATCCAGTGTTCAGTTTTATCGGATACAATCGGTTAATAAGGCACTTTAAGATACTGTGTAGACATACAAGGAAGTCACAGACACAAGCAGATCTTAAAATAGCTATAAAAATGTATGATAGTTAGGCTGAAGAGTATAAAGTGCAATACATTTACAAGATTGTCTTTGTATATGTAAGTTTTACATTCTGTGATCACATTTTTTTCCTGAAAAATAAATTTAGACAAAGTAAAAAGGTAAGTCAAAAAATTCAAAGGGATGAGGTTTCAATGCAACAACACCAAGTTAAGATTTTATTTCATATGGATCAATTTTAAATGTATTAATTTTGACATTGCAGCTCCTCAGGAGGGTGAAGCTCAGATAGAATCTTCAGGTGATGATAGATCTGACTCAAATGGTGCATCTTCACATGAGCCAGACACTGAACAGCTTGCCACAGCACCACCTCTTGGTAAGTGTTAATACAGTGTAGTAGTAGTAGTAGTAGTAGTAGCAGCAGTATACAATTTCTTATGACAAACTACATAAAAAAACACAAATTAAATCACTTTAGACTCTGGAGTAAAAAAAAAAAATAAATCTTATATCACACCCCAAAGACACACCCCTTCTGGTTCAGCATGAACACTGACTCTCTGTCACAGAACCCTTTATATTATTAGCATGCACCTTAATATTACATAATTTCTGTCTAGCTAATTATATGCATTCTATTTATCCTTCACTTCCAGTATCATCTGATCTTCATTGCACATGCCCAGTGGGTTTGATATATATGGCCTGTTAAGCATGTTCGACTTCAGTTGTACTGTTGTACTGTTCTCTTAATCATCTATCTGAGTTGCACTTGTTAAAGGGTGGGCATGGGTATTTGAGGCCTTTATAAGCTTGAGAGGGGTCTGTGCAACTCTGTCTCCTCCCTCTGTAGTCACACCACATAGGTGACAGCTTTAAGGGGCTGGATTTTAAGCCGGGAAAAACTTGAAAGATTGATAGAATTGGTGAGCATACTGAATGTGACTGCTATTCCAGCAAATCTCAAGACCAAAGAAGGGATGGAGAAGAATAAATTGGAACTTGAAACAGAAAGTAAATCAGAAGGTGTACCAAAGAAAAAGCAATTCCGGCTATCACAAGGTATAAATCAGACATTTAGCTATATATTTATGATTTCTTATGTTACATTCTTTTTAAAGATGTACCACATTTTTCTGCAAAGGAGTTAGCAGAATGGATAAAGCAGGAGCATGCATTGTCTGACGATGTTTGTGAAAAGTTAATAAGTAAGACCAATTAGTATAAATATACAGTCAAAAAATCGTGAAATTGTTTAAAGATAATTGAACACAATAAACGCTTGCACAAGTAGAGTATTAGCAATAACATACAAATATATTATTTGCTAACTGTGACATAATATAATCAACTCTGTTTCATCCCTTCCAATCAATTTAAAATCTACACATAACTAGCTATAGTGTAGTTTTTTTTTCACATTGATTACTATATTATTGAGATTAATAATGTGCTCTTAGTTTAAACTTATAATATTGTTCAGTACCCGTATCACCCTAGAAATTGAATTGTTTACCGTTTTGAATTCTTTTGCGGGTGCAGTTCAAACTTGAAAACTTAGGGGACTTCCATTTCTATTCGAGTTAGTGGCGGTGGTAAGTCAATGCGCTCTTTGTCATGGTTCTAAGCCGTGTGCAACAGTATTTACTTGAAAATACATTGTCCACTAGACTACCGCGAAGGTAAGTTTGTGTAGGTGCATGTCCAGTTGTGTCAAAGCATTGTGTGTTACAACCACTACTTAGCTAAAGAATATCACAAAGAAAACTTTTAAATAACGTGTATTGTTTTGTTGTTGTTGTTTTCCTTCCAAGCAGTTACAGAGAGTTGTTACTATGGCACTGAAATCCATTTACCCTGTATGCTAAATTAAAATACTGGACCTTATTTTCAGTAGCTTCTGTGTTAGAAGTCAAAATCATTCATATAAAAATAGTATAGTCTTTAGGTTCGCTCGCCATTTGTGCTCAAGCACATCACTAGTTTATTTATCGGCGAGCGAACGTAGCGAGCGAGACACTTACAGGGGTAACACAATCGAAAATCGGGGATGTTTAATTGTATTTATTAGGTACTGAACAGAGCCTGATAACTGTTGCCACATAGAAAATGCATTAAAGTAAACAGGATGTGGCTTAGGGCAATATTTTTCCATATCACCTGTGTTCATAGTTATTACGTTGGGTTATTACGTCCCCCTAGGTAAATTTCTTGTTACCAAGGTATTCGCGCATGAGCAGTACCTAATAAATTTATTATCCATTGGATACCCGAGAATATCACTCGTCTGATTGGCGGTATTTACGCTTGTGCCTGCGGCACTGCGCGTAAATACTAAGCCAACAGATCGTGATATTCTCCTGTATCAAATGAATAATATATATATACTAGTGGTGTGCTTGAGCACAAAAGCGAGCGAGCCTAAAGACTATACATTTTTTATTGACTCTAACCACTGAGCTATTGAAAATAGGTCCAGTTTTTAAATTTAGCTTACAGGGTAAGGGGATGGTCAGTGCCATCGTAACAACCTTCTTGCAAATGCGTGAATTGAGGAAAAAAAAACAAACAACACAAAACAATACACGTGATTAAAATTTTCTTTGTGATATTAATTTAGCTAAGTAGTGGTTGTAAACACCCACCATGCTTTGGACACAGCTGACCTTGGCAGTAGTCTAGTGGACAATGTATTTTCAGGTAAATACTGTGCGCAAGGCTTATAACCATGACAAAGAGCGCATTGACTTACCACCGCCCCTAACTCGAATAGAAATGGAAGTCCCTTAAGTTTTCAAGTTTTAACTGCACCCGCAAAAGAATTCAAAACGGTAAACGATTCAATTTCTAGGGTGATATGGGTACTGATCGATAAACACGAGGATTCTGTTTAGTGTAATTTGGAACGGGGTCGACCACATAACTAACACAAAAACGCGAGGGTCAAAGTACAAAATGACATACGTACGTCCAAACATATATACAAACTAGTGGTGTGCTTGAGCACAAATGGCGAGCGACCTAAAGACTATACTATTTTTATATGAATGATTGTGACTTCTAACACTGAAGCTACTGAAAATAAGGTCCAGTTTTTAAATTTAGCATACAGGTAAAGGGATTTCAGTGCCATAGTAACAACTCTCTGCAACTGCTTGAATTGAAGGAAAAAACAACAACAACAGAACAATACACGTTATTTTAAAAGTTTTCTTTGTGATATTCTTTAGCTAAGTAGTGGTTGTAACACACAATGCTTTGACACAACTAACTGGACATGCACCTACACAGACTTACCTTCGCAGTAGTCTAGTGGACAATGTATTTTCAAGTAAATACTGTTGCGCGACAAAGAGCGCATTGACTTACCACCGCCACTAACTCGAATAGAAAAACTGCACCCGCAAAAGAATTCAAACGGTAAACAATTCAATTTCTAGGGGTGAAACGCGGGTACTGATCGATATTAAACCAGAGGATGCTGTTTAGTGCAATTTGGGACGGGGTCGACCACATAACTAACACAAAAAACGCGAGGGCAAAGTACGAAATGACATTACGACGTCCATATATATAAATAAATAATAAACTAGTGATGTGCTGAGGCAAAATGGCGGCGAGCCTAAAGACATACTATTTTTATATGAAATTGGGATTTTGATTCTAACCCCTGAAGCTACTGAAAATAAGGTCCAGTTTTTAAATTTAGCATACAGGGTAAAGGGATTTCAGTGCCATAGTAACAACTCTCTGCAACTGCTTGAATTGAAGGGAAAAAACAACAACAAAACAATACACGTTATTGTTTTCTTTGTGATATTCTTTAGCTAAGTAGTGGTTGTAACACACAATGCTTTGACACAACTTGACATGCACCTACACAGACTTACCTTCGCAGTAGTCTAGTGGACAATGTATTTTCAAGTAAATACTGTTGTGCACGGCTTATAACCATGACAAAGAGCGCATTGACTTACCACAGCCACTAACTCTAATAGAAAAACTGCACCCGCAAAAGAATTCAAACGGTAAACAATTCAATTTCTAGGGTGATACGGGTACTGATCGATAAACCAGAGGATTCTGTTTAGTGCAATTTGGAACGGGGTCGACCACATAACTAACACAAAAACGCGATGACATACGTACGTCCATATATATAAATAAATAAATAAATAAACAAACATCCCCGATTTTCGATTGTGTTACCCCTGTAAGTGTCTCGCTCGCTACGCTCGCTCGCCAATAAATAAACAAACATCCCCGATTTTCGATTGTGTTACCCCTGTAAGTGTCTCGCTCGCTACGCTCGCTCGCCAATAAATAAATTTATAAACATCCCCGATTTTCGATTGTGTTACCCCTGTAAGTGTCTCGCTCGCTACGCTCGCTCGCCAATTATGTTTGGACGTACGTATGTCATTTTGTACTTTGACCCTCGCGTTTTTGTGTTAGTTATGTTGTCGACCCCGTCCCAAATTACACTAAACAGAATCCTCTGGTTTAGCGATCAGTACCCGTATCACCCTAGAAATTGAATTGTTTACCGTTTTGAATTCTTTTGTGGGTGCAGTTAAAACTTGAAAACTTAAGGGACTTTCGTTTCTATTTGAGTTAGTGGCGGTGGTAAGTCAATACGCTCTTTGTCATGGTTATAAGCCGTGCGTAACAGTATTTACTTGAAAATACATTGTCCACTAGACTACTGCTAAGGTAAGTCTGTGTAGGTGCATGTCCAGTTGTGTCAAAGCATTGTGTGTTATAACCACTACTTAGCTAAAGAATATCACAAAGAAAACTTTTAAATAACGTGTATTGTTATGTTGTTGTTGTTTTTCCTTCAATTCAAGCAGTTGCAGAGAGTTGTTACTATGGCACTGAAATCCCTTTACCCTGTATGCTAAATTAAAAAACTGGACCTTTTTTTCAGTAGCTTCAGTGTTAGAAGTCAAAATCATTCATATAAAAATAGTATAGTCTTTAGGCTCGCTCGCCATTTGTGCTCAAGCACATCACTAGTATAATTATGTTTAGCTACTGTACTCTTTCCCAACTCAGTTCAGTGAAGTTTTCATAGGTTAATAGGCACATCAAGCTAGACTAAGCTGTTATGTCCCGACAGTTTAATGGTTAGTGATATCGAAAATGCCTTATTTCCCCCCATTATTTTTGCCTTGTCAAACATTTCCCCCATTATGGTAATGATGATGCTTTACCTACTCTGATCAGCCCATGAAGTATTCATGAATACTTATGCTGTTGTCATCGCCGTTACTGACACACAAACATACTATTCATATACATTGCAACATTTGCATTTTTTAAAGGGTGACTGCACATAACAACGCACACCGCCTGTAGATCCGGACTTATTCCCCGCCAATATCCATCCCAACATTCAATAATACACAGGCATGAACAATTGCCTAATTGCAGCAGAATTACACTTCGTGAAGTTGTGGTGTCTTAGCTTTTGTTATCTCATAGACATTTATAGCAACACTCCATATAGTAGTCCTCATCTGAGCTCATGCAGTAAGGTGCACCAGGCTGCCTCTCTTCCTGTAGGTGTTCTCCAGGCTGTGCCCATCTGAACTCTAGTATGCATTTTGTGTTTTAAGCTTATCAAACAACATGGGTTAAAACATATTATATTCATTTTTGAAAAAGAATATTTCTTCACAAAACTTTGAGGAAGAATTTTGTTATAGATAAGAGACGAAAAAATTGCTGTCAATTTGTAAATATTATATGATGTTTATTATTTCTAGGAGAAAGTATCACTGGTAGTGTGCTACTCGAACTTACAGAAGAAGATATGAAAAGTATGGAACTCAACTTGGGAACTCGTATAACACTACACAAAATACAAAACAATGTACGGCTTTCGTATTAATGTTGTTTAGGTAGTAAATCAAAATAGTATTTGTAACTTACTATTGACATGTTTTTGTGTTGTTACTCAAATAATCTAGCAATGATGTATAATTTTATTATAGGTTAGCAGTATGAAACTGAAACCAGCACAAGGTAAGTAAATATGATCCAATAATAGCATGTTCAAAGTGTTAGGTGATGTCTTTACTATGTGAAATGTATGTGAATTAAGGTTCAGTTGGAGAGGAAAAAGCAGGCAATGGTAAGCTATAGTTCTATTTATAGATTACCTCACAATTTGGAGCCTAAGGTTGAAGCAAGACTTTCTTAATGCTGTAATATCAGAAGAAACTGAGGTAAAGCCTAAAAAGCTATCTTATGGAAGATAATAAAAAGGGAACCTGCGTGTGCGTGTTTGAGGGGCACACCATTACATATAACACACTTTTGCATTATCCAACCCTAATACTATCTCACTCGCTCTGCTCACTCACCAACAAACAAATATCCCCATTGTTGAAAGTAATGATAAAGTCTTGCATGGAAACCTGTAGGATCAAACAGTACAAAGTCCAGTAGAAAGTAAAGTATACCTATCACAGGAATTTGTAGGAATGGATGATGAATCTAAGTGCTAGGAGTGTAGAGCAGGGAGAAAAAAAGGATTTGATCTAGTTTATTGGAAATATTAGAAGTGACTATCATATTTGTGTTGCAACCACTTATTTAGCTGTATAAAGTTGGATTTTGTAATTCTATAGCCTTATTTATAATTGTAATACTTTATTAGCATTTAAACATAAATGATGGGGAAAAAAGAGAGAAAACTTTTTTCATTGAAATTAGTTTAAAAAAAATCAAGCAACAAAATAATAATCATGTGTAAAACCCTGGTACCCTGTTGCTAGGGAACCAAAACCACATAATCATGTTTCTTTAGTCCACAGCTTCTTTCTTTAATAAATAGTTTTGGGAGTTTATGAAGATAATACCAAGGTATATAAAACAAAATTATTATGTTGATTTGCTGGTTCAAAAATTCCTGGAAGGAAAAATACAAGTGAAAGGGTTAAAGTTACAGGATGATTCCACTTGAGAGTCTTCATCTATACTGGACAGCCGAAGTGGAGTCTCAAGTTCATGTTGTTTTGGTAAGAAACATTTTAAATGGATTCCAACACTCTTCTTCTTCAGTAGATGCTCTCATTACATATTTTCCTGGCTCTTTCAAAGTTCATGCGGTTATTGTGTTGGTGAAAATGTACCACAAATGCCATTTTTATCACATCTTCTTACAACTTGCTTTAGTTTTGTCAGTCTTTTTTCAGTGTTCACCAGTCTAACCCATATGGACATGATCACAAGCTTGGCAGGGAACCCTGCATACTACTCCAGTCTTCTTCTCTTCTGGTACTCAATTGTATCAATTCAACTGATACAGAAAATTCATTTACTATGAGCTTAGCATAAATCTGCATATCTCTAGTACAGTTTGTGCTGATTTTTACATTTTACCATGCACTACTATGACTAATTTATAAAACATCTCGCAGTAGAATTTTTGAATATAGAAATGGTAATTAAAAAAATACTGGTATAATTCTCAGTTGTTCAAATGACAATTAGGTATTTCAGCTGTGTGTGGAAATCGCGTTGACATTATTGGAATTTTTCTTCAAATTTATTCACTGATTAAATGAGTCTATATTGTATGACAGACATGTAGTATGTATAGACAAGTTAATTAGTAATTTTTGTGACCTTGACAAAAAATGTTAAGAAAATTAACACGTTGTTCACAAACAATGTATTTTTGAGAATTAGCTATATTGGTGGACATTCTTAATACATCCCTAGTTTAATGCCTATATCATGAGAATAATTTTGCTATTATTTATACCCTTGAAATGAAAGTCATTCAAGCTGTGATCTTGTCAAATACATCACATGCATTGTCATTAACCTTCAGTGCGCATGCGCGAATGGGTTATAATAGTCATTTTGTCTGTCGGTCTGTTTGTCTGTTTGTCATGTTCTGATTATGTAAATTTCTAACAATTAATTGTTGATTTAAGTATGAACTTACTTAGTACGGAATTTAATACCTTCTGTTTTGCTACATTTAAAAAATTTGAACAGGTTTTTGAGAAAAAGCTATGCTATCAGCTCCTTGTAGGTACTAGACTTCATACATAATGCCCCCTAAAGTCACATCGTCATTATATGAGCAATTAATTACTTGCTTCTCAGATCATGAGCTTCATCTTGGCCTTCAAACTCTAGAGAAAGAAGAAGAGCAAGTTGTAATCACCATCAGAAACAACTTGGAGCCAATTTCTCGGTATCTGAGGGATAATAAAATTATTGATCGTAACTTGTACTGGGAAGTTACTGATCCAGATGCAGTACAAGCAGATCATAAGAGAGCTAAAAAGGTGTTCAATGAGCTAACCAAAAAAGTAAAAGGATTAGATGCAAGATACCATATATTCTTGGATGGCCTTCGTAAATGTCAAACATGTGATCATGCCATTTATAAGTTGGAAAGAGCATATGAGGAGTTGAAGAAGGAGGGTAATGTAGCTGAAAGTGCCATAAAACTAAAGCGGCAAAAACAGGGTAAGTTTATATTAATTGGGTAGGTTAGTTATAACCTAAGATAAAATTGTGTTTAGATATCAGTTTTCACATAAGATTGATTTTAATAATAATACCTAATCTTGTACAGTTGTTTTTACTAATGCCATTATTATTTTTAAAAAAATTAGCAGCTCTTAGTAATCATAGTTGTACCATAGTTTTTGCTATTCTTTTTTCATTTTTTCCAATTGAAACATGTTTTGTCATTAACTTTCAGCGTACATGTGCAAGAGGTTTATAGTAGTCGTTTTGTCTGTACTCTGTCTGTCTGTCTGCTTGGCTTCACAGTCTCAAAATCCAAACTATCTAGCTTCACAGCCTACTCAGACTCCACAGTCTCCATCTTCGCTGTCTCAACCTTCAGAATCTCAGTCTTCACCATCACAGGGTCCACAGTCTCAGTCACAGGGTCTAAATAATCTGGCACAAGAAGAATGTGAGTATCACGTCAGAATGTGTAAGCTTAACAATTAGCTATATAAATTAAATTCCTTTCAAATGTGTGCAATATGAATTTGCTTTATACAATGATAACATTCTAGTCTGACAGAATAAATGCCATACTTTGTAATCAGGTATAAATAGTTTTAGTTTGTCGTTATTATATAGAAGTTAAAGTTATATTGACTTTGACCAAACAAGTTCATTATTCAGCGTGACTATTTTTGAAAACACTTAGGTAATAGTATCACTTGTTTTACTATTGTCTTCACACACATTTCAGTTTATATAATTATAGTGATAAATGTGGTATTTGCTAATGTTTTGGTAATGACGAATATCAGACAAATAGAGACTAGAATTACTTAATATTGTACTTAACGTAAAGTCGTGTGATTGTTACCTTACTCAATACTGTTCAGCAATTAAGTCAATTTTTAAGCCTTAATTATTCTCCTAAATATACAACTTTTATCTGATAAATTAAAACAATTACATCACAACTTTCACCTGATTAACTTAAAAAAAACTTTAATTTAGTGATGTGCTGGAGAACAAATGGTGAGTGAACGTGAGCGCAAAAGCAACACTTCAAAAGAAACCATCAGTCCATTTCTAATGTATAAGTATGTTGTGACTATACTCTCTTATCTCAATTTCCCGAGTATTGGTATTTTCTGTAGTCTATATAATCTCATTTTGACTATCTCAGTTACTAGTATCTTTTGGCAACAAGCACTCACAGCTACTACAAAATGCCGGCTTTTTAAAAATAATTACATCTGGTAAATGGTATCAATACCATAGTAACATTTCACCATAACAGTTTTTGTGACTTGAAAAACCAAGAAGTTCAGAGAATTACTGCACAGTCTTTAGTCTAGCAGTACATTTTAAGATTATGTGTGTCTTGTGGCATTTAGAAACAACCTAATATGAAGAGGTAAACACTTCTATTTTTTCGAATGGTACAGGATCGCTAAACCGAAAGATTCAGTTTAGTGGAGGTATGGGAAGGGGTAGACCATGAAGCAAACTCAAAATATGAGTGTCAAAGTACAAAAATGACATACATACATCCACAAAATATTAACAAGCAAATATTCCTGATTTTCAATTGTGTTAGCCTGATAGTGTCTTGCTCACTTTGCTTGTTCGCCAACAGATACATTATACAAGTGGTGAAAATAATATGGTTGCAATAAACACATTCTCAAGAAGAAATTAAAACTTTTAATTAACTATGGAGAAGTTATATTTAATATGTACATGCCATATTATAATTACTAGATTAGGTAGACAAGTTTACTCGAATTGTGACCACAAGCATTAGAGCTAACAAGCCAAGTTACAAGAGTCATGGCATGAGTTAATACTAGTGATGTGCTTGAGCACAAAGGGAAAGCAATCCTGTACGCAAACAAAACACTTCAAAAGCATCTATCGGTCTATTTCTAAAAGTATAAGTTTTAAAACCGCTGTGACCATTATATACTTTAGCTAACAAATACTATGGAACTACTTTACCTCAATTCCCCGTGTACTGGAATTTTCTGTAGTCTCTGACTGTCTGAATTACCTATAGCTTTTGACAACAAACACTCACAGCTTCTAAAAGAGGGCCGAGTTTGTTTTTTTTATACCATAGTAACATTTCACCATAATATTTCGCGACTTGAAAAGAACAAGAAGTTCTAAAGAATTACTGTACAGTGTGTAGTCTAACTAAGTGTTTAAGACCTAAGTGCGTCTTTTTTGCTCATATTATATTCAGTATAATTAACTTTGCAGTTGATTTAATTCTGTGGTTGTGTAAAAAATGATCTTACATACTATAATTAAATTTACATGAAGCAAAATCTTAACTGTTTCCCTCTTGCTTCACTTGATGCACACCAATTAATATTTGTATCTCAATTATTATTATAATTAATGAGTGAAAACTATACAATCATAATGTTCATTGTATTTTTATTATTAATAGGTGGCAATAACTTGATTATATTTCTGAGTGTGTTTCCTGACTTGGTCCTCTCAGTGAAGCCTTGTGTTATGACAGTAGCTGATCACTGCTACAGTATTGGACTCATATCACAATATACCTATGACCAACTTTGTGAGCGCACAGACCTGATTGACGTAGACAAAGCAAGAATTCTTTTGGATAACGTTCATAGAGTTTTGTCATCGAGACCCTCAGCTCTCAAGGAGTTTGTTAATGTACTGTTTCAAACAGGAGAATGTAATTATGTGGCAGATAAAATACAGCAACAGCTCCAGTAAGTATGTTGTTACTATCGTAGTATTTGAATTATCGTATTGTTTGTGCAATAGAATTGTGGAATGAAATCTGACAAAGCCACATGGACATACATTTTATAACACTCTTGTATTGCACTTTAAATTTTTGTACAACATATCCCATATTTCAAATTTACACAATGTTAATTTATTCCTGTTACTTTTAAATATATTTTCATTAAAAATGCTTAATACAGTGTTATATAATAACAAAAACATAGTATGTGATTGTCAAATAGTTTGATATTGGTTACCAGTATTGTCTTTCATAGTCTGGTGTAACCAGACCCTTTACCAACCACTGCCCTGTATTATTGTATGGCACTTATTGGTACTTTATTGAACCGCTACTTGTACAAAGGGTCAGGGAACATGGCCATACCAAGTTTCTTTTGCTACACTATTGCGGTGGTCAATTACCGTTAGCTAATTACTGTGAATGGCTCTCCTCAACCACAAATAGAAATTCCAATGTCAGCTACCTTTCAAAGCTAGGTTTAGCAAGTATGGCTTGTTTGAATATTTGTCTACTGCACTAACTACTCCAGCAAAATGTTCACCCCCTCTCTTGTCTGACAGTATCCAGTTGGTAATGTACAATGATCCATCACCTGTCAGTAGTGTATATATATAGTGGGTACTCACAAAGACAAGATTTCCGAGGAAGTTATTGCTACAGTTGACTCACAGCTTCAAAAAGTAATTCAAGACACTGACTCCTACAAAAAAAAGCATAGTTCAGTTCTGCTCAAAAGACAAGCTTGTTGTGTCTTTGGACAACATGGGAGGCGGAGTAGAAGAAATCCATCACTTGCATCAGCTACTGGAGAATGCTATGGAGAAACACTTTAAAAAGCTGAAAATTCTAGCTGTGTGGCTTCTGTTCAGCCTTCGCATGAGAGAAGTGTGGACAGCCAGCCTGGAGACCTGCTTGGCCTTGTCTCATGCCTTCAATATGACACCCTACGAGACCAAAGCAGCTCTGTGGTTTCTTCACCAACATGCCGGTGTTCTGATGTACTTCCCTAGTGTGCCTAGTTTGGAAGACCTGGTCATCATTGACATCCAAGTAGTGTATGACAGTATCACTGGTGTCATTCTTAAAGCCATGAGGTTTGATAGCGTAGGTCAGGTCACATCCGAGATATTCAGGAATACAGGTCGATTCTCTATGACAGATTTGAAGACAGCTACAGCTGACATTTCAGGAGATCTGATTCCACCAGAGCAACTGGTAGCTTTGCTAGCTTATCTTCACTTGATAGCTGAGATTGTGTCAGTCGCATCTTCTGATATTAACTCAGTGTTATAAGAGAAGAAAGAATACATCATGCCTTGTGTGTTACAAAACACTAGTGCAAAGGAACTTGACCAATTCCACAAAGAATCCTGTAGATCTTGTATCGTGGAACCTCTCTTGATATACTTCAGTAGTGGTTTTACTCCTATGGGACTCTTTCCTGCTGCAATGGCATGTCTCGTATCCAACAAGTCCTTCACTTTCATTACAGAAGGTGTCAAGAAAAACATGGTGCACTTTTTGTATGGAACAAAGAATGTTCACGTAACTTTTGTATCTAGATCTAAATATTTTAAAGTCGTAGTTTCTTGTGATCTTAATTTCCAAGACTCCATTCACCAAGAATGTGCTGCTCTAAAACAAGAGATAGAGGACACTCTAAGGAAGGCTAGTTCCAAATTGAACTACAACATCTCCATGGACTTCCAGTTTGCCTTTGACTGTCGTTCACATGAAGGAGAAAATCATCTTGGAGTGGTCAATGGTGCAGATACGATTCCAGAGGTTATGACATGTTTCTTCAATCCAGACAATCCACAAGCAGTGGTACTCACCAATAGACACCTCATTTGGTATGGACAGATATGCAGAAATAGGCTATGTATTCTAACTTGCAATAACTAACAATGATATTATTTGGTTTTAGAAATACAAGAAGAAAGATTCTGTGGTAGAGGTCTCCGAAAGTAAGTCAAATTATTGTTTTTATTTGGTATCATTACGAATATTTTATTATTATAGGTGTCAAAAACTTGAGTATATTTCTGAGTGTGTATCCGGACTTGGTCCTCTCATTGAAACCTTGTGTTATGACGGTAGCTAATCAGTGCTACAGTATTGGACTCATATCTCCTGACATGTATGACCAGCTCCTTCAACGTCAGATTGATCTCGAGAAGACAAGGAAGCTTCTGAGTATCATTTGTATAGTCTTATCAACTAGACCTACTACCCTCAAGGAGTTTGTTACTGTATTGTCTCAAGTGGACTATTGTAGACAAGTGGCAGATAAAATACAGCAACAGCTCAAGTTTTGGTCCTGTGTTGGCATTGTACAATCACTGCTTCAAACTTCATGTTTTACCACATACAGTAAAACATTATACTTGAGATTTACTTCATAGATACAGTGGTACACCATTACATAATTTACACTTAGATTACTGAATGGTAAAACATCTTCATGTTTTACCCAATGGTAAAACATCATACTTGAGATTTACTGCATAGACTACTACAGTAGTAGTTACACCATTACTTAATTTACACTTGGATTACTGAATGGCAAAACATGTTGTGGTTTACATATGGTTTACTATGATGTGCTTGTTATTTTACTAGGATTAACTACAAGGAGAAACTTACAAGGCTCTAACTATATAGAAATAAAGAATTGTGAAAATAATAATGAAATAGTACCTGACATTGTCAAAGACTGTTTATCAGTAAGAGTTTTGATGCAAGAAAGTGTGGAAGATAAATTTATCGTTGCTGTACACTGGCTGAATGAACATCAACATAAAGATTAGTTTGGTTCTGGGGTTCAAGTATGGATGCCTTTATGTGATGCTATAGCAACTAGCTAAGTACATTTTTGAAGACAATATTGTATGTAGATGAGCTCATGTTACAACTTCGGTTTGTTTCAACCATGGAAATGAAAATGTTACCATAATTATTCCTTTGTAGTCCTTAATTTATTTGTTTGTAATAGTCATAGCTATATCCATTGATGTGTAAATGATCTAGTGTATTATTAAAATTATTTATTCATTTTCAAACTGTATTCTTCACGCGTAATTACATTTTGCCAACACTCGGTAGGATTTTCCCGCAGCTATCAGACTGTCCAAGTTCTTGGTGAAATACAGGATCATATGCCACAGTCAACCACTGGAGTTTCACCTTCGGAACTTCTTATGGGCTACAGATTAAGGTCAAGAATGGATCTAATTTTTCCAGACATAGCGAAGAGAGTTGAGAACGAACAAGCCAAGCAAAAGATGCATCATGACAATTCGAAGAGAATACATACGTTTTCTATGGGAGATTTAGTCTACACTAAGAACTTTTCACGCTCATCTGAAATTTGGTTGGCAGGGAAGATAGCTAGGATCTCTGGTCTCTTAAGTTGTTCTTTTGGATACTGGACATGAAATTCGAAGACATATTGATCATATGAGAAGTCGACAAAATTGTATTTCCTCAACAGATGTTGTTGCTACTAATGAAGAATCTGTTGTAGTATCTGAGGATTCTATTCAACCAGCTAATAGTCCAGCCTACCAAGAACCACCAGACTCTGGACCAACCACAGCTACTACAGAATGTCAAGATAATGAAGCTATCTCACAAACTTCTTCTGAGCTGGAAACCTCAATCAGCTCTTCAGCTATGTGATCATCATCAATTGATATTAATTCTACTATTCTTCCATGGCACCTTTTATCTCAACTACTTCTGAGGAAACTCAATCTGCTACAGTTCGAAGATCGGCTAGAGTTCGCACTCCTCCAGATTGATATGGATTCAAGAAACCTGAGGGTTCCATTTGAGAGAAGGGGAAATGTAATAACCTCATGTGTATGTACATGTGTGCATTGTAATGTTATTCATATTTTGTGGTTAACCTACTTCCTGAGTAGCTACTGTAAATCACTTATTTTTATTGTCACAGTTCAGTCAGTCCTGAGTTGAATGCTATTTTCTTATGAATACAACTTGATAAATTATTGTCTGGTTAACCTAACTACCATAGAACTACCCACTTCACAAAAATTCGCAACATCACCCAATATTTTTAGTACAGGAGGGTGACTGACACATTCTACAGGGTTTATCTGGTTCTGCACATCCTAAGCAGATGTCCTGAAAGTCGTAGGCTGTAGCATCCTGAGTGCAGTGAGGGCTCTAGGGGGCCTGAGGGACCCTAAAAAAAGGACTGTGTAGGTTGATTGCAATAAATAATGACACCTAATTAGCTATATTTTTAATTTAGTTTGAATACAATAAATCATGAAATGCACATCCCAGTTTGCAAAGATGTAGACTCTGTTGTATGGCAAGACTTTATATAGCAGGGGGGTCGGAAGCAAATACAAAGTGGTGAGGCCAATTATTATTTTTAAAAATAATCACGGCCAATTATTAGCCAAGAAAATTTAATTTATATTTAAAAAAAAAGTTTCAAACATTGTTCAAGAAAATTTAATTTATGTTTACAAATAAAAAGTTTCAATCACATTTTTTAATATCAGTTGCCACAAATTTCCCAAAAATCTGTTCTGTATGATCACTTCCATGAATAAATCGGTTAGCACTTTCAATCAAGCTTAGATCATCAGTAAGACCTCGATGAATATGCAAAGTCATGATGTGATTCAGCCTGTCTTGAGCCATTGTCAAACGCAAATACGTTTTCATTCTTCATAAAGCACTAAAGGACCTTTCACTGACAGCATTAGTTGCTGGTATTACAAGTAGGAGTTGAAACAATTGACACACTTCAGATAGAAGTTCTCGCTGAACTGGAGTCATTGCTTTGAAGAATTCAGTAACATCAGTGATTTTAACAGAGGTTTGATTTGGAGTGAAATTAGCTCTCAGTATCTCCAGCTGAGTTCTTAATAATTCATAATTAAAATCAGTCGTATAGAAATTAGCCACACACTTTAACTCAGCTTCATAATCCAGTCCTTGAACTGCTTTTAGAATAAGATTTTGAACATTATGAAAAACATTATAACCAGGCCGATTAAATCGATCAGTAATAGAAGTGGTGATGAGATCCAATGCTTCAAAGTAGATAGGTCTGTAGTAGTCCTCTGGTGTTTCAGGAAACACACTCTCTGCATCTCCTTCTTCGAATCTTCGAGGAGCTTTACGACGACGTGGTAAACCTGGTGGTGAAATATATCTACTGGACTCATGGTTTGGAAATTTAACACATGTATCTTCCCATTAGTGTAGCCAGATGAAATATAGGTGGTTTCAAGATTACTTACTGAATTAAGCTTATTCTCAGAGTAGGCTTTCACACAAATGAAGCAGAATGCTGCATCCATATCTTCACAATAATGAAGCCAAGGCCACCTTTGGAACCACTGGGGCAAAAACGATCTTTTTACGACATTTTTCTTCCCAAATTCTCTCCTTGGGAACTTGAATGGAGGAGAGGATGGCTGGTGCGGCTCTGTTCCAACTACTGGCACTTGCACCTTTTTAGGCTTCATGGATGATTGAATGCAGCCAAAACTTTAGTAGCTAGTTCACTGTATTTTAGCTCTGGCTACACTCACAATGGTGGTTAGCTAGGTAGTGGTAAGGTTAGTCACAAGGTTCTTCAATATAATATAATCATAACGACTAAGAACAACAACTAAAAAATGACTGAATAACTGGTAGTTTTATAGGCATGCTCAAGGTGGGGTGGTGAAAGTAAAGTACACAGGGAAAAAAGAAAAAACATTGTATGCAGGTAGACTTCCACATAAGTTTATATAAATTGAAAGTGTGAATAAATTGAATAGAATACTAATTTGAGTTTGGTAAATAAAGTCAATGGTGTGGAAAATTAAGTAATCATAGTTCACCTTTGGACTCCAACATCGATGCCATTTTTACCTAAGCTAAAAAGCAACGTGATAATAAGCGCTCGCGCAAACAAAACCACGCCCACTTCGAAAAAAGCGGTGAGGCCGAAACATCACCAGCCTCCGCGGTTCCGACGGCCTTGCATGGACAGTATATATGGAACTGTCAAAGCTACTACAAGCAAACTAGTATACACAATCATTCCCAGTTAGATTTGATAATTAATAACTATCTTAAAGTGGAAATTTGTATAATTAAGCAGATGGATGAGTTCTATAAGTTTAAAAAAGAAGAATGGGAAAGTAAACACAGCTATTTAAAATGGGGCTTATAGAATGGATTTATCCAGTCAAAGACCCATGGTCATTGGATTTGTACTTCTTATACTGAAGCTAGTGGTGTATGTGCATCTGTGCCAGCCTTCCTGATAAGATGTTGCCATGTGATGCTCAAATTCAGATTGCTGGGCTATAGCTATGGCAGAATAAGAATAGGTACACATATGAAATATATCAGTGTACATGTGTCCCATCCACTTGGTGTGATTGACTATCTCGAATTTGTTTGGACACTTTTTACTCATTTCATAAGTACTTAACAATCATTAAACTATTCTTAGTTCTTAGCTAATAATAGCTATATCACCATGTTTCAAAAAGAGAGTCAAGTATCAGTTAATTTTAGCAGAATCATTGAGTTTGAATGTAATGGTCACTATGATGTTCATATATACATAAATAGGATACAAGCTGGCTAAAAAAAACTAGTTCTCCACTTCAGCTTTGTTTCAATTTATGGTGAAAGGCTGCATGATGTTTAAAACATTATATTTTGTCTTTATTATTAAATAATGAGTTAATTTTCATTAATTAGCCAATGTAGCTATCTATCAATTACAAAGTTCAACAAAAATCATTTGACATTACAATGACAATTTGAGCAGCCTGATTGGTAAGGTTTGGGCAATGAATTGGCAAGTCTTTTCATAGCACTGGCATAGGAACAGGCCCCCCTCCCCCATGTTCAAGACAGAGGACAGGGCCCTCTTGACTCCAAAGTGATATGAAGTGGGGGACTAAGCATCCATCAAGATTTAGATATTATGTATGGTATAATACTACCTCTTTATGTCACACGAGTCCCTAATTGTGTATGTAAATAGACCTAATATGCTTTAACTATTATTTATGTTGACAATCAATAAAGCATAATGAGCAACTGTAAAACTGTGATACCTTTCTAGCACCTTTAAACTTCTGCTTGTGAATTATGTGAGTCATTCAATTTAAGTTTTGGGTAAACATTACATTTGTTCAAATAAATTATAGAGTGAGAACCTACCAGTTCTGTCTTCATTAGTGTGTCTATAAGGATAATACTATGTTCGACTAATGAATTACTAGTTGGAATTAATAGAGTCAGCATTGTTTACACCAGATTACATCATCAACCAGTGGTGATTGCAAGCAAATGTAGTAAATTGTGTGTGCGGTCTAGCTCAAGTCCTGTGGGGGCCCACCTATTACAAATTATCTTCCTATGCCTCTGTATAATTTTGCTCAGAAAACTTCAGAGAAAAAAGAATCTGTGGGAAATTCACTGATCAAAAGTAGGGTTAGGAAGTGTGGGCCCTTCTGTTAAACTGCATACTCTTGAAAGTGGCCAGTTTATTCAAAATTCACCAAGGAACCAAATGCTAGTGGTTTAGGGCTATGCTCGTAACTAGCCAGGGGGACCGCTGCATGGCACGGTAATTATGTTCGATTCCATCTTGTTCTAGTTCCAGCTATTTAGTTTGTTAGCTACTAAATGGACGAGGAATATCCTTCAGTAAGAATTGGGGTACCTTGTTACCTAAATGACTGAGGTCAAGGTCAAGTTATAGCTACCGCAAAGAGCGACTTTTATTTTTTTAAAGAGGATGCAACATAGTTGGGAGGAGCCAGACCTCTGCTGGGGAGAGGTTAGTCTCGCGTAGCCAGACCCTTTACCAACCGTAACCGCTACGCGGGGAAGGAAAGGGTCTGGGAACATACAATACAACGACTTGTTCAGCAGCACCCCAAAAAGGGTGCTCCAATTATCACATTCCAATGCTTGCGGTAGCCAATGACGTCACGGCCGGCCGGGTAGCAGCTCTCCTATTCATGCTGGTACGTTTATTGCTTGCCAGGAGTGCTTATAAATAGTCTACGAAAACAACTTCACCAGTTTGACGAAGTCACGCAACGTTCTCACCCTCCCAGATGTGATGTTGACGTCACACAGTATACCACAAGCTTGCTGGAATGTGATAATTAAGCACCCTTTTTGGGGTGCTGCTGAACAAGTCGTTGTATTGCATGTTCCCAGACCCTTTCCTTCCCCGCGTAGCGGTTACGTTGGTAAAGGGTCTGACTACGCGAGACTAGGAGAGGTCGGGTAACAAGCCTATACCCGGGTTTGTTCCCTGCTCCAATCAGATTGAAGTGTGGTTAAATGCTAAGGAAATTAGCTGACTCAGCAGAACAAACCCGGGTATAGGCTTGTTACCCGACCTCTCCCTTCAGAAGAGGTCGGGCTCCGCCCAACTAGATGCAACACTAAAAAAAAAAAGATGACAGCTAGTGTTAGTAGATTCGAGCATCAACTGTGAAGTCCGTGAAAGGGGCGTGCCTCATGACGCTTAGGGGCGAGGCAGGTGGGGGAGGGTTAAACTAGTTGTTAGCATCACAATCCGCTAATTGTTGTAGAGGTATACACTGTATATACAACCTAACTTTAATGCCATTTAACGTAGTTAAATAAGGTTAACGGCGGGAGCTGGGTCACGGCAGCGGCCCACACCGAGGAGGTGTGGCAACAAGCTACCGGCATAAGGAAACGCATGCGTACGGGCTGCATGTGGCCACGAGTTCAGGTAGCGGAGATTGGCGAGAAGGCTGCCAAATTCTGGTTCTAGGGTGACAGCTGTTGCTAATCTCAATGGATTCACCGCCTATCACTGCTTCAGAGAGGAGGGACTTCCCTCCAACCGAGGGTTCTGACAGGAGAGACGCACCTCCTACACCTACATTCACGGCAGAGCAGCTGGAGTGGCTCATACCTAGGCTAGGACCCCCCCACCCTGCAGCCTGGAGAGCTGCAGTGGACCCAGTCCTAGGTCCAGCTACGGACCCCTTGACCTCCGGCCTAGGGCTAGACAGTGCAGGCAGTAGCTCAGCTGCAGAGACTCCACTCAGAGATGGCCTTTCCAACTCAAGCCTTGCAGGTGAGCAGTAGTGATGGGTTCAAGTTGGCTAAGAGTAATGTGGGAGTAATCTTGGCACTCCAGAGGAGCCTAGTGCAGGCCTGGTAGCTCCATTGATCCCAGGCCATGCCGTTTTTAAAGGCAACTAGGTCAGATGATAGCCAGATGCCCCTTTGCCTGATGCCCATTTGTCAGATGCCCCTTTGTCAGATACCCCTTACCCAGATGCCCCTAAGCGGGATATGACCCCATAGCCCAGACCCCTATTAAGTGTTATTATAATGTCCCCCCCCCCCCAGTCCCCTGAACGTTGTCACAACCTCATAGCCTGGAGCACCAGGCCACGCCTACTCATTTCAGCACTCCCCTCAGTGCCCTGAGCAAGGGCACAACCTCATAGCCTGGAGCACCAGGTCACGCCTACTTATTTCGGCAGTCCCCTCAGTGCCCTGAGCGAGAGCACAACCCCATAACCTGGAGCACCAGGTCACGCCTACTTATTTCTGCAGTGCCCTGAGTGGCGACATGACCTCGCAGCCTGGAGCACCAGGCCACGCCTACTTATTTCTGCAGTCCCCTCAGTGCCCTGAGCGGCGACACGACCTCACAGCCTGGAGCACCAGGCCACGCCTACTTATTTATAACGTCCCCTCAGTGCCCTGAGCGGCGACACGACCTCACAGCCTGGAGCACCAGGCCACGCCTACTTATTTATAACGTCCCCTCAGTGCCCTAAGTGGTGACATAACCCCCATAACCTGGAGCTCCAGGCCACGCCCACTTATTTATGCGGCCCCCTCAGTGCCCTGAGCGAGGGCACAACCCCATAACCTGGAGCACCAGGTCACGCCTACTGATTTATGCGGCCCCCTCAGTGCCCTGAGCGAGGGCACAACCCCTTAACCTGGAGCACCAGGTCACGCCTACTGATTTATGCGGCCCCCTCAGTGCCCTGAGCGAGGGCACAACCCCTTAACCTGGAGCACCAGGCCACGCCTACTTATTTATGCGGCCCCCTCATGGTTGTCACCATATGTTGCATATGTTGGTGGTCCAGGTCCTCTACCTCCGTCGGTCCCTACATTTTCAGCCACCTCGGCAGGCCCAGGACTCAGTCTCCTTGCCGCAGCGGCACCATTGCCAAGCACCTCCTCTCCTCTTTGGAGCACTGCCACGACCCTGCCATCCCTGGGATCCCGGGGCCCCTTCAACCCCATTGCACTAGTCTCCACCAGGGTCGCCAAGAAGATCATGGCCCTGGAGTTTGTGGAGATGGCAGAGGTGGTGGCAGAGGACAGCGTGATCCCCACCACTCGCACGTCAGGGTCGGCCCGCCCTCCAGTCACCAGCATCTCCCTGTGGCTGGAAAGGTTTTCAATCATGGCGGCGATCCTGGCCACCAGGTTTCCGGAGAAGGCTCCCGAGTTCCTAGCCTACCAGGCCTCGATCGTCCGAGCGGAGCGCAACTATGAAGGCTGCCAGTGGGTGCTCTACGACCGGCAGTACCGGAGAGAGGCGCTCGCCTCGAAGAGACCTCAACTGGTCAGTGCCCAATACCAGGCTTTATAATGAAGCCTTTACCGGTCGGGCCAGGGTCATACCCAGGTGCTCGTACTGCCTGGGTGACGACCACCTGGTAGGGAGCTGCCCAGTGAACCCGGCGTCGGCGTCGGTGTCAAAGTGGGACGGTACTCAGCCCTCAGCTCAGCGGCCCTACACATCGGAGCCCTGCAGAAATTTTAATGAGGGCAAGTGCAGGAGAGGTAGCTGCAGGTACACCCACGTGTGCCTTAGCTGCCATGAGGCCCACCCGTGGGTGGACTGCCCTCGAAGGCGCCAGTCAGGGAAGGCAGTGAGTGCCCGGTCTCCTATTCGTCGCTCAGGTGGTGGGGGACACCGCTTCTGAAGTCAGAGTGAACTGAACTGAACTTATATTTAGTTTATTGAGACTGGTCTATGGTCCTAGTCATGTGGCATTATGCGACACTATTCAATTGCTGGTTGTTGTAAATCAGGGGTAGGGCGAGTAGGACTGGGGTAGTGCTAGGTAAGGGGGGGGGGGTCACTAGTGTAAGATTAGTCACCTGGTTTAGCTGGGCAGTGGCTTAAGTGGTTGCCAGTATAACAAACTGCACTGCAAGTAAACGTAAACATGGTCAGGGTTATGCTATGACAGGAACGCTGGCAAGAAGCTATGATACCTAACTCAGGAGCCTTGCTCAGCTAGACCAGGTGTATTAGGGTTCCACCCCTGCGGGGGTGTGACGGCCTATGGCCTCCTAAACTCTTTTATCTCACACCATCTGCATGCTTGCAGGATGGTCCTCTCGATATGTGTACATGGCAGACTTGCTCTGCCTGGACGCCTGCAGACCAGCGCAGGAGCACCAATGCAAGGATCTGTCAGTTATAACCACACCATTGCGTCAGCGTGAGTGGGAAAGAAGTTTGGCCGGACACCCAGACGCGGCATTTGCAATGTACATTTGCTCAGGTTTGAAGGAGGGGTTCAGAGTGGGGTACTGTCGCAACTACCCCTTGAAGTCGGCCACTCGGAACATGGAGTCAGCCACTCAACACCCGGAAGTGGTTGCGGAGTACCTGCGGAAGGAATGTGCATCGAGCCGCATGCTGGGGCCATTTCCCAGCACGGCCCATCTTCCTCAGCTACACGTCAGCCGCTTTGGCGTGATCCCCAATGGCCACAACACAGGCAAGTTCCGTCTGATCACCGACCTCTCCTTCCCTGCCAGACAAAGCGTCAACGATGGTATAGACCCTGAACTGTGCTCCCTGGTATATACCAGAGTCGATGAGGTTGCGGCGCAAGTGGCAATCAGTGGGAGAGGTGCGTTACTGGCGAAGGTCGATATCGAGGCAGCATATCGGCTGATCCCAGTCCACCCTCAGGACCACATCCTCCAGGCAGTACAGTGGGGAGGTAACACCTTCGTGGATCCGATGCTGCCCTTCGGACTGAGATCTGCACCTAAGATCTTCAACGCAGTGGCAGATGCTCTTCAGTGGCACCTGGCGCAGGCAGGTGTTGAGGTCTTGTTCCACTATCTGGATGACTTCATAATGGTAGCCCCTCCTGAGTCTCATCTATGTCACGCATGGCTGCAGATTCTGATACAAGAATGTGCTCGGCTAGGGGTCCCGATCGCTGCCCACAAGACAGAAGGACCCTCCACTGTGGTGGTGTTTCTGGGCATTACAATAGACACTGCAAAGGGAGAGCTGCGTCTCCCTGAGGACAAGCTATCTCGGCTGCAGGATCTTCTGGAGGAGTGGAAGTCGCGGAAATGCTGTACCCGGAAGGAGCTAGAGTCGTTGATAGGGCTCTTAAACCATGCCTGCAAGGTTATAAGAGCGGGACGGTCATTTCTGAGACGGATGATCGACCTCCTGCATTCCGTCCATCGTCCCCCAGCTAGTAGAATTCCAATCAGGCTGAGCCAGAGCTTTAGAGCCGACTTGGCATGGTGGGTGGAATTCCTCAGCGGATGGAACGGGATCTCCTTTCTCAACCCCCCATCATCCCTCACGAAGATCCACCTTTATACCGACGCGTCGGGATCCTGGGGATGCGCTGCCTGGTGTGGGGAGAACTGGCTACAGGTACGGTGGGATTCACGAGCTGACTCTCTCTCAATAGCAGAGAAGGAGCTGTTACCAATCATCTTGGCAGGTCATGCCTGGGGAGCAACCTGGAGGGACTGCCAGGTCGTCTGCCATTGTGACAACCAGTCGGTGGTTGCCGACCTGAAGTCACGGTCAACAAAGCACAAGGGCATGATGCACTTGTTGCGCATAGTGGTGTTCGCTGAGGCTAGTTTCAGGTGTTCTCTCTTCCCATCTTATATTGATACCAAGGCCAATCACTTGGCGGACAGCCTGTCACGTAACAATGCATGTTATTTTCTCTCCAAGGTACCCTCAGTGTCACCACACCCCTCTCCAGTGTCTCCGCAGCTGCTAGACCTCCTCCTCAACCAGGAAGCAGATTGGACAGCTCCGACCTGGCGCCGTTGTTTCAGGAGTACGTTCAAGCTGGACTAGCCCAGTCAACTCACAGGACCTATGATGCAGCCATGAGACACTTCACGCAGTTCTGCCTTAATTACTCTATTCAAGCTCCCTTCCCTGTGCACGAACATCTGTTATGCTACTTTGCCACATACTTAGCCAAAAAGAACCTTGCCCCACAGACCATCAAAACATATTTAGCCGCAGTTAGGAATGCTCAGATTGCGATGGGTTTGCCTGACCCGAGGGATCAGTCCTCAATGCCGCTGCTGAAGCGCGTCCAGGCAGGCATCAGCAGAATCAGGCTTCAAGCAGGGAAGAGTACCAAGCTGACCAGACTTCCTATCACGTTCCGCATTCTGCAGCAGATCTGCAAGGCCTGGGCGAGTTCGAGAAACCCGGATAGGGTCCTTCTCTGCGCTGTTGCAACTACAGCATTCATCGGGTTCTTCAGGCTTGGCGAGCTACTACCCACCTCGCGGTCGGCATGGAAGGTTACCACAGATCTGGCGTGGGGAGACGTGGCAGTTGACGACCTACAGTCTCCACGGATGATCCAGGTCCACCTGAAGCAGTCGAAGTGTGACCAGTCAGGCATAGGTGCGGACGTGGTCCTAGGTACGACCGGGGTGGATGTCTGCCCGGTAGGGGCAGTTACTCAGTATCTACATACTAGGGGACCTGATGCCGGCCCTTTCTTCGTGGATCATGCGGGTCAGATGGCGACAAAGGCCTGGTTCGTCCAACTGGTCAGGAAGGCTCTGCTGGTCCTTAACCTCCCTGCCCACCTTTATGCTGGACACAGCTTTCAGATTGGGGCAGCGACATCGGCAGCATTGTCAGGGGTGGAAGACTCTCTAATACAAACCCTCGGGAGGTGGCACAGTGCCGCCTTCCTGAGATACATTCGTACTCCCAAATCCCAGCTCGCCAGTGTATCGGCAAGGTTGGCTGGTTAGCGGAAGTGGAGGGGTTAGAGACAGTGGGAACAGGACAACTGTTTTTATGTAACTATCGGCATTCACCTCACTGTAATTCACTGTTTTGTTCAAAGTTGTGTTTCAGATTATCCTATGTATCTCTTAAATCGGGGGCTAGTGACAACATCCGGCGGGGAGAAGTGAGTGAGTGGTAGACCGTGAGGCAGGTATGTTGACCCTAACTAATTTAATTGCTTTGGGGGGGCTGTTGGCTGGTCTCCCAACCAACTGCCTTGGGCCACCAGGCCCCAAATGCGCGCGGCAATGTGCGCAAAAGGGGCCTTCCCCCCAAAGCTGGGGATTTCCCTGCATGTGAGGGTTGGGTGAACACACCTACCTCGGGTTAAACGGGTGCCAGCCCAGTTCCTGCCAAACGTATGATAGATAGGTAATAAGAATGCATGGCACTACCTCTTGTTAGCGACTAGAGTTAAATGCCATTTAACGTAGTTAAATAAGGTTAACGGCGGGAGCTGGGTCACGGCAGCGGCCCACACCGAGGAGGTGTGGCAACAAGCTACCGGCATAAGGAAACGCATGTGTACGGGCTGCATGTGGCCACGAGTTCAGGTAGCGGAGATTGGCGAGAAGGCTGCCAAATTCTGGTTCCCACCATCCACCCCTAACGTCCTCCTAATAATGGGGATGGTTAATCCATCACAAATCATGTGGTGTGAAACTGGGCTGGCCACCAGGCCCCAAATGCGCGCGGCAATGTGCGCAAAAGGGGCCTTCCCCCCAAAGCTGGGGATTTCCCTGCATGCGAGGGTTGGGTGAACACACCTACCTCGGGTTAAACGGGTGCCAGCCCAGTTCCTGCCAAACGTATGATAGATAGGTGATAAGAATGCATGGCACTACCTCTTGTTAGCGACTAGAGTTAACCAAATGTAACTGGCCACGCCCAACAAGCAATTGAAAAGTGATCTAGGGGCGGGGCGCCAGAATGGACACCGCTTTTGCACGTGACACATTTTTCTGACGTAATAATTATTACAGTGTTTAGATAGGTGGGGCTCAGCTAACGTTAGAAGGAAAATGTTACTCTTACTACCTGGAAAGTAGTTCCATAACGAAACTGTTAGCTTCGAAGTGAGTTACTCTAACTGGTGCGTGGAAAATACGATGAATTTTTGTGATCAAAATTTAGCTGGATATATACAGTAGTATGGTAGCGTAAATGTGCGGAGATCGTGGTGTTTAGCTGCATTCAGTTTATGTTCCTTCTTAAATGCATACAGTAATGGTCAAGAGTTTTAGCTATTGCTAAAGTGAAGAGATGTTTGGTTTATGTTTTAAACTTAGCAAGGGTTTTTGAAGCTTTACCTAATGTTTTATTTTTTTTATATTGCTATAGATAAATCATGTCATTTACACAGTCTCAGCCAGGATTTAAATCTTTAAACAAAAATGAACACCAAGTTCGTTTAACCATCAGGAACAATTTGGGTGACATCTCAAGATTTTTGAGGGAAGAGGGAATAGTCCAGCAGTCCACTTACAAAGAAGTCACTAATCCTAAGACTACAAGAACCAAAGATGAATCAGCAAAACTGGTGTTCAAAGAACTAATTGATAAGGTGGAGGAAGATGATGAAATATATAAACAGTTTGTGGACTATCTTCGAAATAATTTAAGATCTACTAAAACTGTGAAAATGCTTGATGACACTTATGCTAAACAAGGTATTAATCTAAAATGATGCAGCTGTAAATTTTGTTATCTCAAGTTAGAAATAGGTGAACTCCATACTATATCTATATGCACTTTAAAATATTTGATAAAAGAATTTATACCAATAAAAGTCATCATAATTGTAACTATACCTACAATATCTACCTGTATTATTCTCCTCCAATCACTAGTGAAAATTATTTGTACCACAAAGAGTGGTTAAGCTACACTCAGAAGAATTTTTTTTGTTGATAAAATAGTGAGATTCACAAATTTATGGTATAGCTGAAAGTAATAATATCACAGTTTTTTTGCTTCGAACAAAATTCTAGTTCTTTTTTTACTTTCATATAATTAGAAACTTTCTTTGTGAATGATCCCATGTAAAAGCTGACATGGAGATTTATTTATTAGAGTACTAAGTCTTGTCTTGTGAACCGCATTGCTCAATCATCGCTGTTTTTTTTTTTAAGACAGCGGAACTATTTTGCCATCTTTCCTTGCCGATTCCACCAATTTTTTTTTGCTACACCAATAGTCATTGTAATCACTACTAACCAATACGACGATCCTTTACCAAGCCAAGCAATGACGATGTTTTACCGAACCATTTAGCTCTTGAATTATTCATGAATACACACCATCATCGTTGTTACTACCTGTTATATTAAATAGTAATTTTGAACAGCTAGATATTAACCACTATACTACAAATAATTCAGCTGAATTAAATTGTTAGTTGCCCAATGGTATTAACTTTTGATTTAGGTGGTACCAAAATTGAGATAAGACAAATACCTAAAACCACAAAATACATATTTATGGAGCAATAAAGGGTTTGTACTTGTGGCAAGTTTAATGCAACTTTGCATGCGCTAGCACTTTTGCTAACACTTTTATAGTATGAATAGCTGTGGTATAGTCAATGATATTGCAATATCAATTAAAAGAACAATAATATAAGAAACAAACAGTCTCTGTTATGCTCTCAGCTGAAAAAATTGAGGATAGCAGTATATACACAGTAATTTCTCTGTTGTGCATCTTCCAATTGTTTACCCACTGAAAGTTCAGGCAGGGGTATGGCTTCAGATAGGTCTGGTGACAATTTTTTTTCACATTAGTTGAAATGTTATTCAGGTTAGCTATTACAAAAATAGCAAGACTAACTTTTGGAAATTAGTAATGCAGTAGTATAAGTTACTTGTATTCATGTTTCCCTTTCTTGGTCTCCTTTTTCCTGAGTCACCTCAGTTTTTCCTATTCCTCTATTCATCAGTTCATGAATTGCTTTCTCCTTCTTAGTTTATCTCTCCTGCTCCTTAGTATCTCTGTTACTTCACTACTTCATTGAAGCAGTTACATCATCAGCTTTTTTTCACCTGCTTCTATTTTCTTGACCTGTACATTCTGCTTCTATGCCTTTCTTTCCATGATTTATAATTAGCTACTGGAGGTGAATTCTCTTTCCCAACTCAGTCCAGCAAATGAATTATTCATGAATACTGACACCCAATGTTCAGTTTTTAGAGCAGGGGGTAGACAGTGAAAAACCTAGGAATGAAAAAAAGAGAAGAGCCTCAACTCATAAATTATTCATAAATGCACACACCATCATCATTGTCGGTCTTCCTGAGTCATCCTAGTTTTTCTTATTCCTCTTTTGAATTCATGGATTCCTTCTTCTCCTTTGTCTATTTCACCTGCTCCTCAGTATCTCCCGCCTTTTAATGTATTTCTTTCACTTCTTCATTGAAAGTAGTTACATCATCAGCCTTTTCTCTCCTACTTCTATTTTTCTTGACGTTTGCATTTTGTTTCTCTGCCTTTCTTTCCATGATTTATGGTTAGCTACTATAGGTGAACACCCTCTGTTTAGCAAATATATTATTTATGGATGCAGACAGGTTTATAGAGCAGGGGATGGACTTAACACTTTTCCCAAGGTAATGATGATGCTTTACCAACTCAGCTCAACTCATGAATTATTCATGAATATACACACCCTTTGGTCATCATTGTCGTCATTACAGACACTCAAGCCTATTATTATATCATGGCTTGTGTATTACCTTCAGGGCTGGACTTCTATATGTAGAGTCCCTCTAATTGTGTTGTTTGGAACCGTTGCTATGTTCTAAATTAGTTAGGCACTGCCAGCAGTCATAAATTAAATTTAAATTCTAGAAAGTGAATGAAAGGTGTAACATTTAACAATCCATACTGTAAGTGACAGTATTCAGAGAGTTTGCGGAGATTTTGACACCAAAACAGCATTTAAGTCACATAAGACGTATAGATCATAAAACAAGCTCATCACTGGAATATTTTAATGCATGTAGATGCAGCAAGTTAACAGCCAAATATGCAGTCTAATTGAACGAGAAAACACCCATCCTATCTATGTCTGTACATCATTCATGAGTGAAGTAACTGGTACCCATCCTATCCATGTCAGTACATCATTCATGAGTGAAGTAACTGGTACCCATCCTATCTATGTCTGTACATCATTCATGAGTGATGTAACTGGTACCCATCCTATCTATGTCTGTACATCATTCATGAGTGATGTAACTGGTACCCATCCTATCTATGTCTGTACATCATTCATGAGTGAAGTAACTGGTACCCATCCTATCCATGTCAGTACATCATTCATGAGTGATGTAACTGGTACCCATCCTATCCATGTCAGTACATCATTCATGAGTGAAGTAACTGGTACCCATCCTATCTATGTCTGTACATCATTCATGAGTGATGTAACTGGTACCCATCCTATCCATGTCAGTACATCATTCATGAGTGATGTAACTGGTACCCATCCTATCTATGTCTGTACATCATTCATGAGTGATGTAACTGGTACCCATCCTATCTATGTCTGTACATCATTCATGAGTGATGTAACTGGTACCCATCCTATCCATGTCAGTACATCATTCATGAGTGAAGTAACTGGTACCCATCCTATCTATGTCTGTACATCATTCATGAGTGAAGTAACTGGTACCCATCCTATCTATGTCAGTACATCATTCATGAGTGAAGTAACTGGTACCCATCCTATCTATGTCAGTACATCATTCATGAGTGAAGTAACTGGTACCCATCCTATCCATGTCAGTACATCATTCATGAGTGATGTAACTGGTACCCATCCTATCTATGTCAGTACATCATTCATGAGTGAAGTAACTGGTACCCATCCTATCTATGTCAGTACATCATTCATGAGTGAAGTAACTGGTACCCATCTTATCTATGTCTGTACATCATTCATGAGTGAAGTAACTGGTACCCATCCTATCTATGTCTGTACATCATTTATGAGTGAAGTAACTGGTACCCATCCTATCTATGTCTGTACATCATTCATTGCTATCAGCAGTGAACCTCAACAAAAGGTGCTTGTGAAGTAGTTTCAGTAACTCAGAGATATAAAAATGAGTAGTTGGTGGAGCCACTGTACCACAATTAATTATATTCTCTGATATAAGTATGTTGTAACTATACTCTCTTGTCTCAATTTCCCGAGTATTGGTATTTTCTGTAGTCTATATTATCTCATTTTGACTATCTCAATTACCAGTAACTTTTGGCAACAAGCACTCACAGCTACTACAAAATGCCGGCTTTTTTTTTAATAATTGGCGAGCGAGCGTAGCGAGCGAGACACTTACAGGGGTAAAAATGAAAAAATCGGGGATGTTTATTGGCGAGCGAGCGAAGCGAGCGAGACACTCTCAGGGGTAACTCAATCGAGATTTCGCTATATTTATTTATTTATCTGTTTATGGGGTACGTGAGACCTCTGTTTTCGCCCGCGCTTCTAATTACGTAAGTTAGGTAAAGCGTTCACAGTTCCAGTATTTTTCAATTAACGAGCTCTGAGAATCCTTAGTGGCGGTGGTAAGTCAATGCGCTCTTTGTCATGGTTATAAGCCGTGGCAACAGTATTTACTTGAAAATACATTGTCCACTAGACTACTGCGAAGGTAAGTCTGTGTAGGTGCATGTCCAGTTGTGTCAAAGCATTGTGTGTTACAACCACTACTTAGCTAAAGAATATCACAAAGAAAACTTTTTAAACAACGAGTATTGTTTGGTTGTTGTTGTTTTCCTTCCAAGCAGTTGCAGAGAGTTGTTACTATGGCACTGAAATCCCTTTACCCTGTATGCTAAATTTAAAAACTTGACCTTATTTTCAGTAGCTTCAGTGTTAGAAGTCAAGATCATTCATATAAAAATAGTATAGTCTTTAGGCTCGCTCGCCATTTGTGCTCAAGCACATCACTAGTTGGCGAGCGAGCGTAGCGAGCGAGACAGTATTAGGGGTGGATAATGCAAAATCGGGTATATGTTATTGGCGAGCGAGCGAGACAGTATTAGGGGTGGATAATGCAAAATCGGGTATATGTTATATATATGTATGTATGTATGGATGGTACGTATGCCCTTTTAACGCGCGCGCGGGAAACCTTTTCCTCCAAAAAACACGGCTTTTCAGGCTTGACCCCAGTTTATTCTGAAACTACAGCATTAAGCAAGCCTTACATTATACTTAAGCTCCAAAGTGTGAGAAAATTCCTGCGAAAATGCTTGATTTTCAAGAAACAAAAAGTTGATTCGCCTGGTTACTATGGCATTGAAGACCCTTTTCCAGACTTAATTTCAAAACTTCGCTGTTTTATGGGGGGGATACGGAGTGCCGGTTGTTGGTTGTCAAGAGCCGTTGGTAGTCAGAATGCCGTAGTATTAATGCTAAGGAAGCTACTACTTCTCGAGGGAAGCTGAGGTAAGTATGTAATTCCATATTTGTTAGCTAAATATGCAAAATTAACTCTGGCCTTTCTTTTTTGTAGCTAAGAGCTTGTCAACAGTGACTGGTAAATTCAAATAGTCAGATTGGCTCAAATTTGGTACTACAAAAGTTACCACTGCTCAAGAAAATGAGGTAAGAAAGTAATTTTGTATTTGTGTGCTATAATTGATTGTCTTTTGTTTTTGTAGATGAGAGCTTGTTGTCAAGAATTCAAGGTAATTCAGATGGTCAAAGTAACTTCAATTTGATACTACAGAAGTTATCAATACTCAAGAATGATGTAAGTAGTATTTCCATATTTGTGGGCTAAAATTACAAATAATAACACCGGTTTATTTTTTATCGTAGCTGAGAGCTTGTTCCAACCCGACCCGCTACTCGGTGATTGAGATATCAGAATGGTTGATGTTTGATACTACAAAAGTTACCATTAATCAGGTAAGAGAGTGATTTTGTATTTGTTTGCTGAAATCAAATGTCATAACTGCTATTATAGTGTTTTCATGAAGTAAGCTAACAATAGTAACATTTTATGTTACCTAACTATCAGACTCGCTCGCCATTTGTGCTCAAGCACACCACTAGTATATATATATGTAGGTATGTATGTATGGATTGTACGTATGCTCTTTAAATGCGCGCGCTTCTAATTACGTAAGTTAGGTAAAGCGTTCACAGTTCCAGTTTTTTTCAATTAACGAGCGCGGAGTATCCTGCTGCAGACGCAACATTGTTTCAACCAAAAAGTTTACAGCTACTCTCTTCTTGAAACTATTGTGAAGTCTTTGTTAAGCTGCGCTTCTTTGCCACTGCTTTCGAAGTTTATTCAGGTAATTGTTAGTTTAGTCTGGGATCAGAGACTTTAGATTCTCTGAAACTGAGAATGGAAAGGGTTATACTGTGCACTACAGTTAGATGTAATTTCTGTCCTATTTTTCTGTAAAAAGAGTCTGCTCGCTCGCCATGCATTTGCGCTATTCGAGCGCACCACTAGTTTATTTGTATATATGTTTGGACGTACGTATGTCATTTTGTACTTTGACCCTCGCGTTTTTGTGTTAGTTATGTGTTCGACCCCGTCCCAAATTGCACTAAACAGAATCCTCTGGTTTAACGATCAGTACCCGTATCACCCTAGAAATTGAATTGTTTACCGTTTTGAATTCTTTTGGGGGTGCAGTTAAAACTTGAAAACTTAAGGGACTTCCATTTCTATTCGAGTTAGTGGCGGTGGTAATTCAATGCGCTCTTTGTAATGGTTATAAGCCGTGCGCAACAGTATTTACTTGAAAATACAATGTCCACTAGACTACCGCTAAGGTAAGTCTGTGTAGGTGCATGTCCAGTTGTGTCAAAATATTGTGTGTTACAACCACTACTTAGCTAAAGAATATTACAAAGAAAACTTTTAAATAAAGTGTATTGTTTTGTTGTTGTTTTTTCCCTTCTGCAGAGAGCTTGTAACTATGGCACTGAAATTCCTTTACCTGAAATTAAAAAACTGGACCTTATTTTCAGTAGCTTCAGTGTTAGAAGTCAAAATCATTCATATAAAAATAGTATAGTCTTTAGGCTCGCTCGCCATTTTGTGCTCAAGCACATCACTAGTTACATCTGGTAAACAGTCTCAATGCCATAGTAACATTTCACCATAACAGTTTTTGTGACTTGAAAAACCAAGAAGTTCAGAGAATTACTGCACAGTCTTTAGTCTAGCAGTACATTTTAAGATTATGTGTGTCTTGTGGCATTTAGAAACAACCTAATATGAAGAGGTAAACACTTCTATTTCTTTGAATGGTACAGGATCGCTAAACCGAAAGATTCAGTTTAGTGGAGGTATGGGAAGGTGTAGACCATGAAGCGAACATAAAAATCTGAGTGTCAAAGTACACAGCGACATCATACATCCACAAATAACAAGCAAATATTCCTGATTTTCAATTGTGTGCTAGCCTGATAGTGTCTCGCTCGCCTTGCCTGCTCACCAACAAGTACTATACAAGTGGTGAATATAATATGGCTACAATAAACACATTCTCAAGAAGAAATTAAAACTTGTTATATTTTATGTACATGCCATATTATAATTACTAGATTAGGTAGACAAATTTACTGGAATAGTGACCATAAACATTAGAGCTAACAAGCTAAGTTACAAGAGTCAAGTAACCACAATTATGACATGAGTTAATACTAGTGATGTGCTTGAGCACAAAGGGCAAGCAATCCTGTACGCAAACAAAACACTTCAAAAGCATATATCGGTCTATTTCTAAAAGTATAAGTTTTAAAACCATTGTGACCATTATATACTTTAGCTAACAAATACTTTCTTACCTCAATTCCCCGTGTACTGGTATTTTCTGTAGTCTCTCTGACTATCTGAATTACCTATAGCTAGCTTGTGACAACAAACACTCACAGCTTCTAAAAGAGGGCCGAGTTTTTTTTATTACATATGTTAAAGGTTTTCAAGTAACATTTCACCATAACATTTCGAGACTTGAAAAGAACAAGAAGTTTTAAAGAATTACTGTACAGTGTGTAGTCTAACTAAGTGTTTTAGACCTAAGTGCGTCTTTTTTGCTCATATATTCAGTACAATTTACTTTGCAGTTGATTTAATTCTGTGGTTGTGTAAAAAATGGTCTACGTACTATAATTAAATTTACATGAAGCAAAATCTTAACTGTTTCTCTCTTGCTCCACTTGATGCACACCAATTAATATTTGTATCTCAATATTATTATAATTAATGAGTGAAAACTATACAATTATAATAATATTCATTGTATTTTTTATTATTAATAGGTGACAATAACTTGAGAATATTTCTGAGTGTGTATCCTGACTTGGTCCACTCAGTGAAGCATTGTGTTATGACAGTAGCTGATCACTGCTACAGTATTGGACTCGTATCACAAAATACCTATGACCAAGTTCGTGAGCATAAATATTTAATTGACGAAGACAGAGCAAGGACTCTTTTGGACAACATTCGTAGTGTCTTTTCATCGAGACCCTCAGCTCTCAAGGAGTTTGTTACTGTATTGTTCCAAACAGGAGAATGTAATTATTTAGCAGATAAAATACAGCAACAGCTCCAGTAAGTGTATTGTTATTATTGTGTATTTGAATTATTGTATTGTTTACGTAATAGAATTGTGGAATGAAGTCTGACAAAGCCACATGGACATACATACATTTGAAAACACTCATTGCATTGCACTTTACATTTTTTTGTTTATCATATCCCATATTTCAAATTTACACATTGTTATTTTATTTTTACTGTTACTTTTAAATTTTCATTAAAGAATGCTTAACATAGTGTTGCTAGTATGTGATTGTCAAGTAGTTTGATATTAGTTACCAATATGGTCGCTCGTAGTCTGGTGTAGCCAGACCCTTTACCAACCACTGCCCTGTGTTATTGTATGGCACTTACTGGTACTTTATTGCACCACTCATACAAAGGGTCAGGGGACATGGCCATACCTTGCTGCATATATATTGTGGCGGTCAACTACCGTTAGCAAATTACTGTGAATGGCCCTCCTAAATCACAAATAGAAATTCCAATACTGTCGGCCACCCTTTCAAAGCTAAGTTTAGCAAGTATGGCTTGTTTGAATATCTGTCTACTGCACCAGACTATCTTGACCGTACAACTACTTCTCCAGCAAAATATTCACCCCCTCTTGTCTGACGATAATATCTTGTTGGCAGTGTACAATGATCCATCACCTCTCTTGTCTGACAATCCACTCCTGATGAGCTGAGGAGAAGTCTTCAAAGTATCACCCTTATGTACCAACTGCTATAGTCATGGCAAGTAGGAACATACTAGTGAGCCTGAGTTTACTGGCTGGAAAAGACCTGGCAACAACAAAGGCAAAAACACTTTTTGTCACCCGCACTTTATTTTGTATTTGGCGAACTGTGCCACTCGCTGCCGGAAAGTCTGTGAGACAATCCAATACTGTTAGCCCCACCCCCAGATTGCGGTTCCTTTGTTTCAGTTCAGCGCTGCAGCACAGGTCACCTGTACATCAACTTAACAAAATGAAGGGCCTATTTCTCTGCGCAAATTTAAGGTGTTTTCATTACTGAGGAGTATCGCAAATAGTAAGTTACTGAAAAATAGTTTAAGAATATTTAAGTGCAAACTTTGCTGAGTTGTACTGTCCTTCTAAATTTCTAAATAAGTTTAGTTGAAGATTGACTTTTTCTTTATTAGTAGTTAGACATAAATAATAGTCTTCTAGCAAGTTCGAGAGGGCTCTGGTGAAGAAAGAGCTGGGGTTAAAATGGGATATTTTTGTAACCTCAAAAGTGGTTTGTAAGTGTCTGTATGGAATGTGGGTCTGGTCATGGAGTAGCTCTCTTCTGTGAAACTAACCATGAGACAGCCTGTGTCCTGTGATTGTTGTTGCAATTTGTAGCTCGCTATCTTTCGTCTTCACTGTAAATGAACTTCTGTCGGGCCCTCTGCTTCTTTGGCTAGGTCCACCCAACAATGCTATAATAATTTTCTCGTCAGTTCAAGTTTTAACTGAATTTTGATATATCCAAATAAAGATAATGAGTGGGAGTGTTTCAATCAAAGAGTCAGAACTCATGACTGTCCCTGGTCAGCCCTTTCATAGACTGCCAATTGGATCACAAGAAAACAGAATATAATGAAAAACTGGCCACAGAGATGATACTGAATTATTAAAGTAACCAATCAAATGAGAGCACAAACATTCACACAAATTGTAACAAGTAACCTAGGCAACATAAAAATGATACATAAATACAGCTGCTACTACAACTATTGAAACTAACACACAAACAACATACAAACATTCATACAGAATAAATGTCTGGCAATAAGTTAATAATACTGTTGTGGGGTGTAGTTCCCACATTCCCTCCTCCTTAAGCCGAAGTCGTCCTCGACTGAGTTGTGCCTTATCTTTGAGACTTCATCACCTTGCTGGATGTCCCAGGATTGTCTCGAAAGACCATCAGCATTACCATTAGTACTTCCTGGCCTGTAAGAATAGAAAAATCAAAATCTTGTAACCATAGAGCCCATCTAGCCAATCTTTTGTTCAAGAGTTTAGATAAATTTAAGAAAGTGAGAGCCTTATATTCTGTCTACAACTGAAAGTGGCGACCATCTAGGTGAGCTTCGAATTGTCAGAGACACTCTACCACAGCCAGACACTCTAACTCAGTGGCAGAATATCTAGATTCACAACTAGTGAGTTTTCTGGAGTAGAAAGTTGATGGCAATTCGACTCTATTTCTGATCACTGACAAGCATCCTCCAATACCAACTGTTGAGGCATCTGTCTGCACAAGTAATTTGTCTGATCCTGTAGCTATGGTAAGAAATTCTGCACAAGATAACATTGAACATAACTTACTGAAGGAAGCCAGAGACTCCTCAGTCCACACGACTTTCACTGGCTGGGATTTATGAGTGAGAGCATGAAGTGGTTTGGCTATGTCTGAATAATGCCTAACAAATTTCCTATAATATCCACAGAGGCCTAGGAAAGACTTAAGTTGCTCTCTTGTTTTTGGTCTCACATAATTTTTAATACTTGCTGCTCTAGCTTCAGGTATGCTAACTTTCCCCCTACCGACTGTGTGGCCCAAATAATTGACACAATCTTTTCCCCATTCACACTTTGAGGGTTTTGCCGTCAAGTTAGCTTCACTTAATCTCTTCAAGACCTGTTCAACATGATTCAAATGGGACTTCCAATCCTTAGAAAACACTAAAATGTCATCAATGTAAGGAACAGCATGACTGGTCATTCCAGCTAACACACAATCCATAAGTCTCTGGAAGGTAGATGGTGCATTTCTTAATCCAAAGGGCATTTTTGTGAATTGGAATTTTCCCCATGGAGTTATGAAAGTTGTTTTCTCTTTATCACTTTCCTGCACTGGTACCTGACAAAATCCTTTTGCAAGGTCCAGCTTGGTCAAGAATGCTACCTCTCCAACCTCACTTATAAGTTCATCTACAGTAGGGATGTAGTAAGGGTCTGGTGTTGTGACTGTATTCAATTTTCTATAGTCAACACATAGTCTAATACTTTGGTCTGGTTTAAGAGTGCATTGTTCAAACAGTTGTGTTCTAAATTAAAGATTCATAAGCTGCAGTCCTCCCCATACCTTCCACAATCAAATGGAACAGTAGAAAGATTTCATAGAACCTTGATCCCCATGCTCAGAAAAGCCTTGGTTAAAGGAATAGACTGGGAAAGCCGAATAAAGTACTGTCTGTATGCTATCAGAAGTGCACCTAACAGGAGCACAGGTTTCACCACATATGGGATTGTGTTGGGTAAGAATGCGAGATCCCCACTTGACTTGTTAGTTGAAAGCCCAGGAGAACAGTCTATACCAGTGTGTCAATGGATAGAAAACCTCAATAAACATCTAAGTGTTACAAGAGATTATGTGAGAGAATCTGGTTTGCATGCTAGAGACCAAAGAAAATCTCAACATGACAAAAGGTACACTCAAGAAAGAATTTAAACCAGGATCTTTGATACTTTTAAGAACACCAGTTCTCTCTGGGAAGTTATCAGAAGATTGGAAAGGCCCTTTTGAGGTGGAATGCATGACTAATGGGGTCAATGTGAAGGTAAACATACCAGGTAGACCAGGCAAAGGAAGAGTGGTGTATGTAAACAACTGCAAGGAGTTTAATAAAGATACTGTGATGGTATACAGACTAGTAGCTCTGCTGAGGAACACAATGTTGACACTAACCGTGGGTCAGAATTTTTTACTTTGTTAAAAAATCCCCTTCCAAAATATTACTGAGGTGGTTTCCCTATTCCATTCAACAGTTAGCATACGTAGTGTAAAATGGGATAGCATTCTCATGGTTTTTGGTTGCTACTGTAGTAGTTAGGGATATTGACACTGGGAAAAATTTTTGGGGTGTGTGACTAAACGTCCGTGGCAATTGAAGTAAAACTGCCATGACCTGGGTGGGGGGGGGGGGGAGATTCAGGAAAGGCTAAAAAAAAAAACGGATTATCCAGCAAAACCAGGATAGCTGGCAACTATGCTCTTATGTGCTGCCACTTGACAGCTAGCTAGCTGCTACTGTACCAACATGATTTTTGTTATGAATAAAGATAAATATAAAAGTAGAAGTAGTTTTGAATAAAAGTGTGAAGATAAATTGCAGTATACATTTCACAATTATTCCACCTGTAGTCCATCAATTAACTGTAGCTTTTGCTGTTCAATTCTGTCAGCAAGATCGTTATGTTTAATTCGACGTAGACCCAGTATGAAAGTTCCCCATGTGACAGGCATCTCTCCACCTCCTTTCAGCCAGTACTCTATCGTGTCTCTACATTTGTTGCGAATGATACCGGAACTCTTCCAAATACTTTGAATTTCCCCTGAAGGTATATTCAGCACGATGCCAAGATCTTTACAGTCTATGTTCAACTCTTGGATTATGTTAACAGACTCCGATGATTCATCAAACTTTAAATACGACATTTGTTTGAGACTTGGCTTGCATCCTTCTCTGGATCTACATGTAGAAAATCTCTCAGGAGTAATAGCGTTTCCAATACTCCAAAATGAACCAATCACAATGGACAGTACAACAATCACAGCAGCAAGCGTGAAGCGATCTGAATAGAAAAGTTGAACAATAAATAACAATAATACTATCATCAGCCTTTGTCTTACAATTCAAACTCTTGTAAAGATAATCTGTTATACTTCCAGTAGTACTTCTAACTTGCAACTGTTTACCTAGTAAATATAAATAATTACACATTAATATATATCCATTACAATTTATAACAATTATTTCAGAACACACCTCTATCAAGTGGACAATCCTTCTTGTCTGGATAGATGACATTCAACACCATTTTCTCACTGTCTATTTCTCTACCTGGGCTCCAAACAGAGCAAGTGTACTCTCCTTCGGTTCCTAAGTGGGCGTCCTTGACTACAAGCATATCCTCATTCACACCAGAATAGGAGGCTCCATTATACAATTGCTGGCCTTTTTTTTTCCACTGGTAAGATACGTTACCATCGCGACTTGCCTGGACTAGAAGGAGTGTAGACTTGCCAGCTTCTACTTGTACTTCACAACTGCTCTGACTGACTATTGTGGAAGCAAAACAGAAAGTCACAAAAAATATTAATTCGTCGTCCACAAGTGGATCCTTCTCTGAACTGCTTTTCATAAACTCACACAACTGGTGCTCTCCCCAGCTCTCTAAAAGCCTTAGGAATTTATCCCAAACATTTTTATCTCTGCGGATTCTTTCTCCGATTAGTCTGAGCAGGAACCTGATCTGGAGCATGGGTTCTATCCTGCTGTGGTCAAGGTTTAAAAACTGTTTTTTCATTGTTTGTGATATCAATAATTTTTGTACCAGATCTTCACATAAATCCAATGGATATAGTTTGGTTACCGACAAAATGCTGTCTTCATTTTCCTCTAAAGTATTTGCTAGTTTTGCAGCGTCTACTCTGTCAGCTTGTAGTGAGTCCGTCGTCATCTGTACGGACTGAGCCTTAAAAAGGCAGACAATTCCGGCAGTTTTCCATAATGCAACAACTTCTTCAGGCTAATCACTTTCTGTGTTCGTGGCGATTAGAGCAAGGGCGCGGCTCGACGATCCTTTACCTGTTTATGCAAACCAGCTATGTCCTACGATGCTTATACGCCTGGTGGAGAAGCGTGTACAACCATAAATAGACCTAAGTTATCCTAATCATTTGCAAATGATTAAAATTTTCACAAATATCTTTTTGAATAAATTTCTAAGAATGCGTGCATGTCCAGGAAAACAAAACAAAAATTAGAAAACAATGATAAAGAGTGTGAAGGAAGAATAAAAGGAGAGACATCCTCTCATACAAGAATCATAAAGTGTCCAATGATATTAAATTAGTTATGCTACAATAGAGTTGTGTGAGCTTTATAGTGTGTTGGAGGCTGAGAATATTATTAATAAGGCCCTAGCAGCAAGCAGACACAGTAATTACACTTCCTTTTGTTTATTTTTGTAAAAAGTTTTGTTTGTTAGTTGTTGTAGTGCATTTCCCCCTGGATTTCCCCAGCCCTCCTCCTGTATTCAGTTTTTTCGTCCCACTCCGTCGTAGGTGAATTTCTGTTCTCCTACGGCCATTGGACTGTCCGTCTCACTGGACATGCTCACAACGGAATCTCGGCGAGGTGGCATGCGCTCATTGACACGATCCAACTTCTTGGCGTCATCGAAGCTGCCTATCTTGTCCTTCATCTGAACAAGAGCTGGAAAAACAACAACAACATAACATACAAAATAACGGAGTTGTAATGCACAGCAAGCTTTCTTAAGCCCAAGTAAGAGTCACAGAATATTTGGGATATAAAAATTAAGTACATGTATGTACATGCAAGACGTCTCTCTTACCCGTACTAATTCCTTCCTTCCCTTCAGATAGGATGCCCATAGGCAGTTGTCCAGATGGAGCAAGACCTTTCAGAGCCATTACATTTTCACGTTCCTCTCTGGAAAATACATAATATGATTTTTAAAGTATAGAAATAATAATTAAAAAAATAGACACTAGCTGTTGGGGAAAAAAACAAAACAAAAACAATGGTTACTGATGTACATACTAGAATGTTTTAATCAAGGGAAACAAAAAAAGATAAAAACAACCACAAGCAGACAAACAAACAAAAAATGGTTGTGTCCGTAAGAAAGGGAAATAAACAACAAAGAAAACATAATAAAATAATGCACAGACAATAAGAGGTAGAAATAACAACTATGATAATAATAGCAAATATTTCTCGTTCTATAACAGCCATTATTATTAATTGAAGAGGACTTCGGCAAGAAGTCGAAACGTCAGGTTAAGTTTTAATTAACAATTTGGCTGTTATAGAATGAGAAATATTTGCTATTAATATAATTATTTCAGCCGAGAATGACTGAATCATTAAAACAATTACGAAATTATGTCATAGATGTTGTGACGCCACATTACCTCAACACAGAGAACACTCGCGCCATCTTTCCCACGGCCCTGATCTTGTTCTTGATGACGTCCTTCCTCTGGGATATGCTGGAGTCCTCCACAGATCCAGGTAGAACTTTCTTGTCATCGTCCACTGACAGGTCATCAGCCCCGCCCTTCAGAGTTAGCACGTTCACCAACATCTCAGTCACTGCGGAGGAATACAAAAAGATATCACATCCACTGTTGGAACAAAACATTTCACACATCAAAAAAGGATGGCTCAGGCCCAAAATCCAGCAAAAATCCACACAATATATATATATTCTTTTAAGAAATCAGACATTTCTGGTGACATAAATGGTGCATACTTGCTATAAGAAGGCATAGAAATCGACTATGTTAAGAATACACTTCGGCCTAGTATGGCAAGTACTTGGGTGGATTAACGATGTAAATAATACAGACAATACTGTACATGTATGTATATTGTATATATCATCAAATATTACATACATGTACATACATGTATGTACTATGGCACAGCTACACTGCGGGGTATTAATATCACAGATGATTTGGCATACACATTTAAATACAAACATGTATATTTTATAGCCATCAATTCCTCATCATATCCCAACATACAATGGAATATCTTGAGATATTTCTGGCTGACCCATCAGGAAAGGAATTGCTATAGGCAGTCATTAAATTCTCCAAGTCCACAAAGGCATAGAACATGGAGGTCAGAGGAACTGCCAATCATGGTGGTATTAAGCACTCTGACTGCTCTCAGCAGTTTGAACAATATGAACTTTTCAATCAGCTACATATTGGGATTCTCTGAATCAAGTAACAAACAACTACTAGACATGTAGTTGGTACGCTCCAGCAGAGTGGCGAGCGAGTGAGCAAGGCTAGCTAAATTAGAAAATGATATTTTAATATTTTTGTCCAATTTAAAACAAATAGCACAAATTTACAAAACAAGCTTAATTTTGAGCAATCTATAATGAACAGAAATCTGCTTTGTAGTAGTCACACTAAGTGAACATATTAGTTTCTCATATCAGAACTACAATGTAAAGTGTAATTGCCTAGCAATGGCAATCCGATGTGGATACATACTTGTAAGCAGCTGCCACAGTACTAGTAAAATGTCTAGCTCTGTAAACCTGAAACTTCCACATAGCAGTCATTTAATTTATCTGTCACATACACCACTAATAAGCTCTTTATACATATAAATATATAAATATAAACAACTGGCTCTAATTATGTAAACCCAGATAGTGTCTTCAGCACAAAAAAAAAAAAAAAAATTGCTGTAAAATTGCAAGGACTACCACAGCTGCAAAGTGTATGGTAAAGGGTTTCCAATGTGACATGTATATACATCCACAAATGTACAAGGTGTACATCAAACTGAACATGCCTCAAGCTAGACTATATGATTACCAGCCCAGACAAGTCATATACCCACTGGAAATTACTAAAAAAAATAAAAATCCCCTTGAGTTCATGCACACAACATAGTGTGGTGGAGTGTAACCTAATGAATGTCATCAGGTGAGGAAAATACCTTTCTCTCCTACAAAAGGAAGTGACCAAGTGAAGACGTCCATGAAGTTAGGCAGCCAGTAGGGATGCTCCACTGCATTGAACTGTCTGATGTTCATCACGTTGTTCTCATACTTTAGCACGGCAGCTACACACGCACAAACATACACACACATAATGGCAATTCAATTTTGATTCACCATTATATCCTTGGCGACCATAAAAGCTTTAATGCGCTACTAATTCCAATTGTAGAATGTGAGTACAGCTGCATAACCATAAAAGAAAAAAAAGAAAAAAAAAAAAAGAAAAAAAAAAAAAGAAAAAAAAAAGAAGCTGTATAATAGTAAGTCGTGCATCGTTGATACTAATTTAAACTTCCAGTACCACAAAATCCCTGCTTGCACACTAGTTTTGCCATTTGTATATCTACCCATACCATATATAAATCTATCCCTACATTCATGTGTACAATCATTGCATGACTCCTCCAATACTACACACATTATAGGCACAAACAACCCTTGCGGGGGGGGGGGGGGGGGGGGG
>WLWD01003451.1_pt1 | contig 75694 bp, 55 predicted proteins | sample 6712731 | NCBI WGS metagenome assembly WLWD01 (sample SAMN12718690, study PRJNA576275) | sponge metagenome | isolation source: marine sponge | host: Mycale hentscheli | place: New Zealand: South Island, Marlborough, Capsize Point | collected 2014-11-01
AAGCAGGACGGACCAACATCTATCATTACATTCCTCGGGATAGTTATTGACACTGAAAAAGGGGAATTACGACTACCAGCAGACAAACTGCACAGATTGCTGGAGGAGGTACAGGCATGGCGCCAGAAAAGGTCTTGCACTCGCAGGGAATTGGAGTCGCTGATCGGTACCATGTAACATGCCTGCAAGGTAATCCTGGAGATCATTCCTCAGAAGGGCAATTGCTCTCCTCAGCGTGGCTAAGAGGAGGCATCACCACATACGCCTCAATAGTGAAATTAAAGCCGATCTCGCATGGTGGAGCATATTTGCAGCGCACTGGAATGAGGCATCCCTGCTAATCAGCAGAGAGAGCCCACAGATGATGCTCACATTGGATGCATCGGGTCACTGGGGGTGTGGGGCGTGGCACAACATGCAATGGTTCCAGCTTGCATGGGACCAGCAAACACAGGACTGGCACATCGCATGGGACCAGCAAACACAGGACTGGCACATGGCACGGGACCAGCAAACACAGGACTGGCACATCGCATGGGACCAGCAAACACAGGACTGGCACATGGCATGGGACCAGCAAACACAGGACTGGCACATCGCATGGGACCAGCAAACACAGGACTGGCACATCGCATGGGACCAGCAAACACAGGACTGGCACATCGCATGGAACCAGCAAACACAGGACTGGCACATCGCATGGGACCAGCAAACACAGGACTGGCACATGGCATGGGACCAGCAACAGCCAAAGAATTACTCCCAATAGTATTTGCAGCAGTTATCTGGGGAAAGCAATGGAAAGGGAGCAGGCTCCTAGCACGGTGTACTACAGCCACAAACATGTGGCTTGGGGTCAGTCTCACATAGACCAAACTCCACAAGGAGCAGATAGAGCTGACAAGCATCCTGTAAAAGCAGTTACCCTCTCACCCAACCACTACCAATATAGTTAGAGCAAGGCAATATCAATGGTTGACATAAGAAGATTATGACAATTAAAAAAAATAAAAAAAATTTTAAAAAATAAAAAAAAGTGGTCATGTAGGGTTGTCAACGGGCTAGGTTACAAGGGCAGCAATAAGGGAAGTAGAAGGCTAATAATATCACTCACGTTTCTGCTCAGCTGATTAGAGAGCATGACAGGTTCGGACCCAGAGCAGAGGACAGCTACATCCTCAAAAAAAAAAAAGAGGGGAAGAGGAGGATGATCAGGAGGTGAAGACACCACCTTCAACCCCAAAAGCTGGAGTCAGCAGGCAACTACCACAAATATATAATATTAGGGTGGTTGGTGCATACTAGATAATGAGGGCACTAGCTGGTAAGCGATATGGGTGGTAATGGGTGATAATTGTTTACAGTAATTAGATAATTCGATGCAATTAGCACCTGGGCAGACTAAATAGCACTAGCTTCTTTTATCTATCTGAGCTTTTTAATTCAGGATAATATCGAGATGTTATAGAAGATTTGTCTGTCTGTCTTGTCTGTCTGTCTTGTCTTGTCTGCCTGCCTGCCTGTCTGTCTGTCTTGTCTGCCTGTCTGTCTGTCTTGCTTGCCTGCCTGTCCGTCTGTCTTGTCTGCCTGCCTGTCCGTCTGTCTTGTCTGCCTGCCTGTCCGTCTGTCTTGTCTGCCTGCCTGTCTGTCTGTCTTGTCTGCCTGCCTGTCTGTCTGTCTGTCTGTTCGTCCATCTGTCTCTCTGTATGCGTGTGTTTTTATCAACATCGATATCGCAACTCCATGTTATGTTCTTGGGAGCAGCACACCACTTGATTAATGAGAAGAATGTTATTTCTATTGTCACAGTGGGGGATTTAAGGAGCACCAACTGATGTTTGAATCTCTGGCAACATAATCAGGTCTAGGAAATGAAGTGGAAACAATAAATTGTGCACTTCAAAGCACTTCACTTCAGAGTTGCATAGCACTGGTACACGCCCACTATCAGGCTCTCACTCATAGGCTCAGTCATAGACAGGTTCATGTCAGATTAGTGAGAAGGTTTAAAGAGACATGATACAATATACAACCTGTAATTTTTCTTTATTCGCCCAATATCTCGCTCACTAAAGGATACAGGACCTGCTGTCGTAGCATCACTCATTATTTTGGGAAGAAATAGTTTGTTTGGCTTAGTTAGAAGAGCTCCATGAGTGGAAATGTACTTCTTGTATTCGTAACATTAACATAATAAATAGTTTGAAGAGCTTCATGAGTGGCAAGTCAATGCACTGTACTTCTTGTATTCATAACATCATTACAGTAATAATCAGTCTTTCCTATAGTGTAAGTAAATACAGATGGTGATGTGATAGGACTCTAATGCTGGGCTAAAGCAAGAACACATCTCGCACAGTAAATGGATCATCATTAGTATTGATAAATTAAGCAAAGAGGTGTCAACAGCTGTGAACAGGAATATTATTAACCTTCAGCGCACACGCACGAGAAGGTTATCCTGTCTGTCTGTCTGTCTGTATGTCACGCTCTGATTTTGGAGATTATTAACAATTAACCGTTGATTTAGGTATGAACTTACTCAGGATGAAGATTTAGGACCTTTTATTGTGCTACTTTTTAAATTTCGGGTTAATTGTTGAGAAAACGCGAAGCTTTCAGCTCCGCGTAGGTGCCAGCTTTTGTGGGTAAAGCCCCCTAGCATCACGTCATAACCACGTGAGCTAATAATTTCTTGCAACCAGAGCGGTGTAGTTTGCTTCACGCTGAGGGAAGTTGACGGAGTTGAAAGAAGTAAAGTTCGCGTTGAAAATGTATACCGGTGAGTGCTTCTGGCTAGTTTAGCTTCTTCTCTAATAAAGACAGCATTTCCATGTACCATTTTCATTGCTCGAGCTATATTGATGCCTGATTAAAATAGCTAATAGATATTGCTTGTTCTTTTGAATGAGATTATATTGTAATAGCTAGGTAGCATTTAATAGCGCTGAGGGTTCGCACTTTTGGTGCTTCATTAAAGAGTGAGTAATCTTCTATTAGTCAGGTATGCAGAAAAAATACAGGTTTGATGTGAAACTCAGATGCCCGTAGATCTGCTACTACATGTACAGACTCATTAGATTCTGGTATTAATATACATGTTAGTTACAAAGATTGAATTGGCCAAAATTCTTTTGGAAGGAGATTATATTGTAATAGCTAGTTAGCGTTTGATAGTGCTGAGGGTTCGCACCTTTGCTGCTTCATTTATGTACTGTAACTGTCCAACTGTCCAAGGGTATTCCTGAGAGGCTCCACCCACTTACATGGGTGTGTCCTATAGTCATGCTGTCAACTGAACTCTTAGTAGGGGAAACCATGCAATTGAGTAAACTGGGAGTGTAGGAGATGAGGGTGTGGTCCACATGAGGAGTGGGTGTGGCTACATGATGGAAGAGGTGTCGCCGCGCCACATGAGGGAGATGTGTGGTCCCCATGATGGAGGGGTGTGGTCACACAAGGGAAGAGCAAGCCTGCATCATTTCTTTTTCATTGCTCATTTGTTTTCCCAATATACGTATAAGAAAACCCTTTACCTTAACCTCCAGACTGTCCAGAGTAGCTCCAGCAGACATAGTGATGCCAGGCTTAGTGACACTATCCTCATATCTCACATGAATGTCCTTCACAACCACCTGAACACACACACACACACACACACACACAGTAAATGCCAGTCATGCACTAAATAATGCTTTAAATAACAACAATAATAAACAAGTGGATATAAACTAATTTCTACATTTTCAGTTTCTTGAATTGGACATTCTACAGTACACATGTGTTTCTGGAATAGCATGCCACACCCACCTGCAGATTCTTAGAGAGATGCACCGCCAGTTTCTCCACAAATGTATCAGGTTTCTCTGAGTCCTTTTTCTTCTTTAGACCCTTCCTTAGCTCCTCTAACAAGTGTAGTAACACACAACAAAATTTACAAATCCACGCTTTCATCAATCTCTCTCTTATCAGATGTTTTATATTAGTTGCAGGTATTAGCGCTTTGTTATTCTTGTTGTTTCAAACACAATATTTAAGCTTACTCTCTAGTTTCTTTTTATCCTTCAGCTTTTCCTTAAACTTTTCTATTTGTTTTTCTTTCTCTTTTCTCTGATGTTCCAAATCTTTCTCTGGATCATAGTCAGTCCCTAGCAACACACAAACACATGCACATACGTCAGTCAATACTAGCCTCCAACAGTTCATCTGTTTCCTATTCCGAATATTCCATACCAATATTAGGTTCCACGATGACAAAGACATCATTGATGGTGATGACTAGAGGGTCCTTGGTGAGTTTCTTCCAAGGAATCTGCATTTCCAGCTTCCCTGCATTACCACACATCGCCATAGATACAAAAATGAGACTGCACATGCTCAATCCATTACGATACATGCATTGGAATTAATGAGTACCACAATTCCACAGAGCCCAGTAACAACTACTATTAGGTGAGTATTCAGAATTCATTAAATAAATAATAATAAAATAAAAGTATAAACGTAAAATGTGGAGGGAGGTCTTGGAAATCATGGGATGTCATAGCTCAGTGGTGGCGGGCTAGGGGTCATGGGTTCGATCCCCCAGCAACAACTGAGATTTGTTCACATTTTTTTTACCTGTGCTTTTCCTTAGCCCTTAGACTGAGAAAGGTTCCATTTTAATAAATAATAAGATGTCCACCCACTGACCACCTGCAGTTCCTTATTCCACCAGCTGTGTATAACAAAGTGTCCTATAAACTGTTTAAAGTGGCAGCGACAGCCACACAGAGTGGAATGAATGCAATACACACACAATAATAAATACTCCACTTTCTATTCCAGGGAAGTCCAGAAAACCATATTGTAAGCCCAACTAGGCAGTATAATGCTCCCTTCTCTATCCTGACTAACAGACAGACAGACACACATGCACAAACACAACACTCACACACACCATACTAACTCTCTCCTTTCCAACCCTGACTGAAGGGCACACGCTGGTTAAGCCAAAGAAATAAAACATCACCACCACCCCAATCCCCCCACCACTAGTTACATAGTCCATACTTACATACAGACAGTGTATGTAAGTATGAATGTATGTATGTATGTATGTACGTACGTATGTCTATACAGGACAAGATGTTCCACTTTGTAATGGCAACATGATTCTCACCAGGAGCTAACTTTTAATGAGTAATTTGCACTACACCCTCACACGCCCACTATCACATCACATGACACGATGATTAAAAGGTGGTTGTAAGACATGGGGAGGAAGGCCATCTTGTTGATAGCACATCTGCCCCGTCTTGTAGCTACAGATGCCACTGGAGGGAAGCTCTAAAGAGAGAGTTCTGTTTTTGTCCTGTTTCGTTTTTCCAAGCATAGATGTGAATAAGCCAGTATAAATGAAACACACACTCAGATACGCACTTACTAACACCACACCGTAGCTTAATTATAAGGTTCACAAACAAAGATAGCTATGTATCATTCCAAAGAATAGACTCAAACTACTCAAATACATTATTAATGTGCCCACTTACCTATCTAACACATATACTACCACCCCTCTGTGAACTTTATACCCATCCATCTACACATGTGTGCATGTATACCATCAGGACTACATTTAATTAAGGAGGGGGGGATTTTTTTCTTAAAAACTTTCCCTGCTCCTGTAACCACAAGTACTTTCTCATCTAAGAAACTTGTTACTGTTACGCCCCTCCTCAGGAATCATTCATCCCTGTACATGTACACACCAGGGTTTCTGGAAAGTACAGAATCAAGTCTTGCTTGATCCATGCTGGCATAGTTACATTGTAATAACAAAATGGCTCCACCTCCTATTGTGAAAAGTTGCTGTTAAATGAACTGAATGTATTATGAATAAAGGGCATACTTGCGTCTAAGTTGCTTCAATGTGAATCAAACCAGCACCCTCAAGTAATAGAGAAAAATGACTGAGGAGCCTGCTGAATCCTAATCACACCTACAACCACCCCATATTTGGCAACACTAGTTCCAGTGTATATATGCAGTCATATATCTTTAGTGCTAGTTCAAAGATTCTATAGTATAGCGGGAAAGATGTTTTAACCCAACAGATGTTGTTCAAAGGACAAAACTTTTAAAGAACTAATGTTCGCCAGGAGTAATCAATTTTTTCCATGTAACACTTTATTGATTGTAATTTGATGCAATTCAAAAGTATTGTATTTGTAATTGAAATACTACATCTAAGAAAGTATTTGTACTTGTATTTTGTATTTGAGTTCTTCAAAGTATTTGTATCTGTATTTAAATACTATTCAAAGTATTTGACCCCAACCCTGGTACGCACACACACACACACACAATCTCCTATGAGAACACTCACCAATGAAGCTTCTCTTAATCTTGAGTGGCACATCTAAATCTGCTTCTTCCTACAGACACACACACACACACATTGTAACATCAGTAGAATACATCATACACATAAATATAATAATAACAACAACAACAATAATAATAATAATAATAATAATAATAATAACAATTGTCCTGCTCTACAATAAACACCAGTAGTGTTACATTATATGTACCGTAAATGTTCATGGCTATAGGCTTCATAAGTTAGGCAGAGCACAAGAGAAAAGCAACACATCACGACCCACACGGTATTTATCAGTAGCAAGATATTAATCACTGTTGATATACACATGAACTTCACAAATTATGCACTTTTGTTTTCTGTTTCAACTGTTCAAATCATTCTTCCCACAGCTGCTGAAGGCTTACGAGTCGAAACACTTTATTACACATCAAAATCTCATGCTACAAAGCTTTATTATCAATTAATTGTTTAAAAACGAAACAGTAGTCCCAAAAAGAAAATTTACATCAATTATCTCCACATTGTATGTACTTACAAAGAGGTCTTCCTTGAGCTCTAGTTTATCCAAACTAGCATGACCTGAACATAGAGAAACAAAGCATATAATAAGTATCCGCCACCCACACGCAATTAACAAACAAAGGGTTCATTCACAGAGATGATAGTTGTTAAAACAAACACTCATTCTTGATTAGGAGCTGGCCAGAAACTGAAGTGGTCACTTGATCATGTACTTTACCAAACCATAACAACATGACGTATCTAGTATAACTGTATTGCAATCACATGTGTTGGGACAACGGAGGAGTTGATCCGACATGCAATGCCTCACATGATGCAATAGAGACAGATGTCTCAATTAATACTAGCACCCATGGCATACTAGCAGAACACAGTTTGTATAAACAGTCAGTGTGAATAGGTACAGTAGCCAGTATATTAGAATACTTACAATTATGAAATTACATTAAAACTACGCATGTACGTATGCATGTATGTATGTATGTATGTGTACACTATGTATGTATGAACCCAAATCTTGTATGTCTCTATAGCAACCAGCTCTCATCTCCTGTCCCCCCTCACATGCACATGCACACACACACACACACACACACACACACACACACACACACACACACACACACACACACACACACACACACACACACACACACACACACTGGATCAATATTTATGACTGAGTAACTTTCTTTCCTGGTTCATACACAAGACTTAGAGGCAATGAATGGGACAATAAGTATTACTTAAAGAATGGAAGACTTCCTAAAGCCTGCTAACATTTCTAAAGGTCTCCTACGTACTTTGTACTAACCTTTCTTGTACCATGGCACGTTCAAACTGTCCAATCAGATTACTCAATTCAAGGTAAATATATTTCATACCCACTTCTGTGTGTGTGTGTGTGTGTGTGTGTGTGTGTGTGTGTGTGTGTGTGTGTGTGTGTGTGTTTGGGTGTTTGGGAAGGGATGGAGGAGGAGGTGGTGGTTTTTGAGGTCAACTTGTGCAACTCTAATTTAGGGTCTTATATGTGTTGCATCTCTCCTAATTTATAAGTATTGGTTACACCACCATGTGGAGGCAAGTATGGGATTTACACAGCCGAGTGCCGAAGGCCCGAGGATAGTGTAAATTCCTGAACCGACCGAATGGAGTGGTGCAACCGACTTGTACCATGGGTCTAGAAGACTTGTACCATGGGTCTAGAAGACTTGTACCATGGGTCTAGAAGACTTGTACCATGGGTCTAGAAGACTTGTACCATGGGTCTAGAAGACTTGTACCATGGGTCTAGAAGACTTGTATCATGGGTCTAGAAGACTTGTACCATGGGTCTAGAAGACTTGTATCATGGGTCTAGAAGACTTGTACCATGGGTCTAGAAGACTTGTACCATGGGTCTAGAAGACTTGTACCATGGGTCTAGAAGACTTGTACCATGGGTCTAGAAGACTTGTACCATGGGTCTAGAAGACTTGTACCATGGGTCTAGAAGACTTGTACCATGGGTCTAGAAGACTTGTACCATGGGTCTAGAAGACTTGCACCATGGGTCTAGAAGACGTGTACCATGGGTCTAGAAGACTTGTACCATGGGTCTAGAAGATTTGTACCATGGGTCTAGAAGACTTGTACCATGGGTCTAGAAGACTTGTACCATGGGTCTAGAAGACTTGTACCATGGGTCTAGAAGACTTGTACCATGGGTCTAGAAGACTTGTACCATGGGTCGAGACTTGTTACCATGGTTCTAGAAGACTTGTCCAATGGTCTAGAAAGACTTGTCCATGGTTTCCTAGAAGACCTTGTACATTGTTCTAGAAGACCTTGTACTCATGGGTCTAGAAGACTTGTCCATGGGTCTAGAATACTTGTACCATGGGTCTAGAAGCCTTGTACCATAGTTTCTAGAAGACTTGTATCCTGGGTCTAGAAAGACTTGTACCCTGGGTCTAGACGACTTTTACTGGGTCTAGAAGACTGTACCATGGGTCTATAAGACTTGTCCATGGGCTAGAAGACTTGTACCATGGGTCTAGAAGACTTGTACCATGGGTCTAGAAGACTTGTACCTAGGTCTCGAAGCTTGTATCATGGGGTCTAGAAGACTGTTACCATGGTCGAGAAGACTTGTACATGGGTTAGAAGACTTGTACGCATGGGTCTAGAATACTGTACCATGGGTGCTAGAAGACTTGTAACCCATTGGTTAGAAGACTTGTACCTGGTCTAGAGACTTGTATCATGGGTCTGACGACTTGTACCATGGGTCTAAGAAGACTTGTGCATGGGTCTAGAAGACTGGTACATGGGTCTAGAAGACTTGTACCATGGGTCTAGCAGACTTGTACCATGGGTCTAGAAGACTTGTACCATGGGTCTAGAAGACTTGTACCATGGGTCTAGAAGACTTGTACCATGGGTCTAGAAGACTTGTACCATGGGTCTAGAAGACTTGTACCATGGGTCTAGAAGACTTGTACCATGGGTCTAGAAGACTTGTACCATGGGTCTAGAAGACTTGTACCATGGGTCTAGAAGACTTGTACCATGGGTCTAGAAGACTTGCACCATGGGTCTAGAAGACGTGTACCATGGGTCTAGAAGACTTGTACCATGGGTCTAGAAGATTTGTACCATGGGTCTAGAAGACTTGTACCATGGGTCTAGAAGACTTGTACCATGGGTCTAGAAGACTTGTACCATGGGTCTAGAAGACTTGTACCATGGGTCTAGAAGACTTGTACCATGGGTCTAGGCTATAGGAAATGCATGAACACTAATTTTGATTTGACGGTTCACTTATTCACCTTACACACGCACACGTACACACACAAACCAGCATCATCGCAAGGCCAGCGTACGTACGTACCTGATTCTGGAGCAGATGTAGCCATGACAGCTTACTGCTGCATTAATAAGACAAATGTTTCTCTTTCAGGTATTATGTCAATAAAAGATATGTCCGTGTAATATCAAATTTATGATACTGAAACTAAATTTAACATCAGAGTATACGTAAGATACAGCAACCATCAAAGAGTTGGTCCAGAAGATGAAATCAATACACAGACCTGCACGATAGCTTTGGCAAAGATTGCTCTTCAACACACACAAGTGTGACCTATCAGTCCTACGCAATCAATGGACAGACAGAATGTCCGTCATTCAAATCATACACACGTACATCCAAAGCAGGAAGTCATACCAGATATTTTGCTGGGGGGTGGGAAATACTGCTGTACTTAGGGGGGGAAGGAAGGGGGGATGCTAGTCCAGGCTAAAGATACACCTTCCTGTCTGTCTAGTTGACGTATGTATGTATGTAAATACTAGTAAACTCTATAATAGCGATCACACTAGATTAGGTATTATATTATCCTTTATACTAAAACTGAAGTTCTTTAAAACTTGTGTATCTAAATGGTACCTTACTGTACCACTATTGTAATACATTTTATTCTTATACCAAAAAACAATAACAACAAAAACAACAACAACAAAACGAAAAGAAAAAAAACAACACGAGATTCTAAGTCAAATATGATCTATAGGTAGGTTTAACTTGTCCTGTCTGTTTGTCTGTCTGTCTGGTCTGTCACGCTCTGATATTGGAGATTACTGACATTAACAGTTGATTTAGGTATGAACTTACTCAGGACGAAGATTTAAGACCTTTTATTGTGCTACTTTTTTTAATTTCGGGCTATTTGTTGAGAAAAAGCGAAGCTTTCAACTCCGTGTAGGTACCAGCTTTTATGGGCAACGCCCCCTAGCATCACGTCATAATCACGTGAGCAAATAATTTCTGCAGCCAGCGGTGTACTTAGCTTTATGCTCAGGCTCCAAATCGTTACTCCGGGGAAGTTAACAGAGTTGAAAGAAGTGAAGTTTCGCATTGAAAATGTATACAGGTGAGTGTTTCTGGCTATTTTAGCTTCTTCTCTTATGAAGACAGCGTTTCCATGTACCATTTTCATTGGTCGAGCTATTTTAAGCTAAAAAATAGCTAACAGATTGCTTGTTCTTTTGGAAGGAGATTATATTTTAATAGCTATAGGTAGTGTTTAAAAGCGCTGAGGGTTCGCACCTTTACTGCTTCATTATTCCACTGGTAATTAGAAGTGTAATAAACAAGGACAGGATGACAACAACAAAAACCCTACTATTAGGGAAGACTTAACCAGATGATTTTGAATAGGAGGATTGTGAAATAAAGCACCTGGTGAATAAGAGGGAATCATTTTCTCATTGATACATGCAAATGTGCTATATCAGTGTTTCCCTTCCCCCCCCCCCCCCCCCAACCAAGTAAAAGCAAGCAGAGGCGTGGCATTTTGACCACACACCCTAACCACACCCATTTAATGGCTTTCCGGTATAGGTCAGCTGCAATAAACATTACCGCTTTTTTATAGCTGGGTGAAGGGGCCAGATGAGTAGCACCTAGCACCCAGTTAGGGAGTACCTTTAGGCTGTACTTGAGAGCTGCTTTGAGGGAACCACTATATATAATACACATGTTAAACACACACAGTCCACATACATGTACATGTATGCATACACACACTCCACATTCACAATGTAATACCTCCTGTGCAAGCACACACAATTCACACAGCCAACTTTCTGCCAGCCCAGCTTATTCCTCCTGAATATTGCAGCACTAAGAAAGTTGGTTGGTGAGGTTACTGTTAGAACCTGTACATCTCATAGACCTGGTGCTTGTAGCTAAGGGAACAGAAAGGGAGCCATGGTAAGGGAAGCAGCAAGGTTATTCTTGAGGAAGTGACTACAGCTATCCGAACACGTTGGGACCAAGAGGTTATTTTTATTTTATTTGTATATATATATATATAATACTTATAGCACGAGTCAGAGTACAATATGGGAAAATATTTTACGAGCACGCAAAATATTTTCACGAGCCAAAGGCGAGTGAAAATGTGGCGTGAGAGTAAAATATCATTCCCATATTGTACGACGAGTGTGATAAGTGATTTATTGCTTCTTTGAAATTTTTCTCAACCGGTTACAATACAATTTTCATTGATTTTACTCGCTACGCGCGCGCTACAACGAGCGTACAATATAAACCGTACAATATGGGAGAATACAGAACGCTCGCGTGATGCGGAAATATTCAAGTAAAAATATCAAAGCTGCAATAAATATATATATTGTTTTTTTTATTGTTTTTTTATATTATTATCTCTTTGGACAATTGAAATGTTCAGATACATGAACATCATAGAAAATGTATTACAAAAAGACTAATGAAGGGGCGTGGTCAAGCAATTCTTCTTGTCTGCACGTGCTACTATTAGATTGTGGGTGTTTAGTTAAGTGAAGTGTTTGCATAATTGAAGTTTGGATAATTGAAGTTTACTGTACTGTGCATAATTAGTTAACTGTATAATGTTATTTGTTAAGCAAATGAATTATTTAGTAAATGAGTAACTGTTAAGTTATCGTCACACACTTTCATACCGGTGTGTGTGTGTGTGCACGTGTATGTTTGTAACTGACAGTTCTTTACGTCACAATAATAGAGTGTCCATGTTCATGATTACACCAGTGAGGGTTAAACTATATGAGATAATAATAAAAATACATGTGTGTGTGTGTGTGCGTATGCACATACTCCACCACCATAAATAAGTAAATGTTTTTCCTCATCTGTTCAACCACTGAACCTACACTCGTGGTCATGGATGTAATGTAGCATGGTTACAAACACACACACACACATACATACGCTCACTAACATCACACGCACATGCGCATGTGATGTTAGTGAGTGTATGCGTCAATATTGATGTAAATATGATTACACATACACACTGACTCACACATCACACTCAAACACATGCGCACACACACACACTCTCTCTCTCTCCTCTCTCTCTCACACATACACACTCGCTCACACACACACCTACAACCTGTATCTGTAGTCATGTATATACTCCACTGAATCAACACAATCCACCAATCTATGCAAACCTTGGCTTGAACAGTAAACAATGCTTTTCATCCTACACATGTATATTTTATATAACAAAAAATTAACAAATTATTACCTTAATAACCACCACCAAATCTACCTAATCGAGAAAAAAAAAGTAAAATAAAACAACAGTCCACTCAGTTTAGTTTCCAACAGAGCAGAGTAACTATAGCACTGAGTTGCATAGGGTCAGTCTATCCTTGAAGGATGCACTAGGAAACCAGCCAAACTGTTCCTGTCTCACTCACTGGCTCCTCACTCACTCCATAAAAACTAACACACACCATGCAGAAAAGTCACTTCGTCAAAACGAGTGTCTGCCTAAAGAGGTCGCTAGAAAGCTGGACAAGAAGCTTCACACAATATCTACATAACAACACTTCCTCACTTATGCTTGCCACTGCAACAGTAGTGCCATAGCATTGAATTACAGCTTCTTTATACTGCTACAAACTGAAGGTTCAATAGAAAGAGACCAATGATGTCACTTGCAAACAATACTAAAAATAATAATAATAACAAATATGCTCTTCTCCCCTTTGTAAAGTAGATTGTAGCTTCCCCAACAGCTCCACATGGTAAAGTAGCTAATTACACCTAAGCAGGGTTTCATGCAGGCAAGAGGGGGGACTAGCCCTGGGAAATCCCCCCCCCCCCCCCCACAAGTCCAAAGTTTTCCTCCCAGGCCTAAGGTTGAATTTCTATGAGTACAAGTTGTAAATATGATAAAATCATGCAGTGGTGAGCAACACTGATCAGTGGACCTATAGTGTCATATAGGCATGTGAACCAAAGTACGTAGTACAAGTTTTAAAATGGGTGTGGCTAAGTACACAGTGCTCCCGCCCTTAGCAAAAAGATTCCTTATGAAGCCCTGCATAAAAAAAAGGAGAAAACAAGAACAGGAGGGGAAAACAACAACAACAAAGAACTCACTCGGCTCCAATTGCCAAATAATTTCTCACGGCAATGCTACCACACACGAATTAAACACGCCAGCCACACATGGCCTTGCTGAGTCTCATCTGTTAAGGTACGTAGCTGTATGCTGAATGTACTTCAGTGTCTTTTCAATTAAGAGCTTCCAAAGCATTGTTCACACACTCAAAAACTTAGCATGTGCCACAGTGAATTGTAGGAGTTCACAATGGCAAGGTTCCTGCTGTCTTAAGGTTCTGTTATAGTGTTACCTCATGAATATTCATAAGTTTGTACAGTCACCTTTTTATGCTTCATAATTACTTATATCATTCCAATAATTGGTTTATAATAAAGGTGACTGTACAAACTTATGAATATTCATGAGGCAACACTATAACAGAACCTTAACAAAGATGTGTGCACACCATGAAGGTCTACTACTCATACTTGGTATGCCACACAGAGTATAGAACACTAATCACTTACCATTAGTCCATATAAGGAACAATGGCAACCGTCACTCTACACACGCACATATTCCTATTTCATGTGTATACATGTTGTACAAACATTTACAGGAACATGGGAGTGGCTTGAAGTGTGTACTAATGGTGCAAAAATAAAATATTGGAATTTACTATTTTATAGTTGTTTTAATTTTAAGAGCACGCGCTACATCACCTGGCATGTATACACCATCATGATAACTAACTACCAACATCATCTTCACATTCTGTTCACACGTGCACCAATACTGCAGCTCCACTTGTGACTAACACACACATACACACACATGCACACTCTCACAAAAATTCTCTTGCAACCGCTAGCAGTTGTGCGCACCTGGCAGAGCCAGGATGCCTGTGTACTAAGCAGGCACTGTGAGCTGTGCAAGCAAAGCTCCTGGAGCCGGGCTAGGAACTCGCAGGAGAACAGGCCTTTCCTCACAGCAAGTGGTGTGGGCACCCGAAGTCTCACCTGGACCATTACTGGGGAAAGGTCTCGAATTTGCACCCCAGCAAACGCCAGGTACCCAATCACAGCTGGGTGGACTGGTGAGAGGCAGATAGAAAACCAGATGGAAAATAACCTGAGTTGGACTTGAACTAAGGACCTCAGGCCTTGAGCCAAGGACACAACCACTACACCACACATACTAACACACTCTTATACTCACACACATGCACACAAACATACACATGCACACAAACATACACATGCACGCACACATACACACATACACTAACACATACATGTTCCTTGACTGACCATGTTATACTATGTATGCTGTCCATTAGGCTATAGTTGCAGTGTACAAGGAAAAGAAACAACGTATACACGAACAGTACAACTATGAGCAACTGCAGCTAGCTTAACAGCTTTTTCTAGCCTTCACTTAACAAACGAGGCCATCTGCTGCCCACTAAACCACTTCATCTACCCATTAATTCTCCACCACACCGATATACCTATTAAGTATATTCACAAACAGTCCCAATTTTATACTGCATACACACATCAGATTTTGGGAATCACTACATCACCTCACACATCTGGCAACGCCTACAGCCTCACATTTAAAACAATTAGTAGAGTCAACACAAAAGCAAGACTTTAATTGTGCAGTCTTGTACCCACTTAACATATGAATAGCATATTTAAAAAAAAAAAAAAAAAAAAAAGGGAAGAAAAAAAGTAACATGTTTCTTGCTGCATGCACTATGCCACTATCATGTTGTAGTGGCCATAATAGCATGCAATAGTTAATGCCTTAGTTCACTCATACTGTACATACAGAGCTTCAGCTATTGGTTATGATACCCAATGACTGAATGCTTGGAAATTACCTAACGTAGGGAAAGACTATGTAATACTCTGCATGTCTAAATCAGTTATATGGATTTACAGCACTCAAAGTGCAGCAGAATATACAAGTAAGTAAAGTGTAACTGGTGTAGGTTCTGTGGATGTATAGGCTATTGGTTGCAATACAGTAATTTCCAATAATTCCGAAGTCAAGTGTACATCAAGTACCTTCAATGGCCTAGCTATTCTAGCATAATAGCATAATAGCACTGAGTTAGCACTGGCCACACTCTTTGACTGAGCAGAGTAAACTGGCATTGCATGGGACCAACTGTAAGCTACTAAAACGTACTTTGGACTCAAATATGCATTGCTACTGCCCTGCCAGTATATCTACACTACCGCTAGGTGACCAACTAAACCTTACATATAAAATAAACAACGTGAACCCCTTAAATTAATAGAAATTAAAGCACTGGAATTTAATCAGCTGTCTCCCGTTACCTTTCCATACCGCAACCTTCAGTTGAGAAGTATCTAGTTTCTTGACGTAGGGCTTTAAGAAACGGTTCAATAGCTCCACAACCGCCGACTCGAACACCATTGCGCTCCCTTCGGCACCCAAGAAATACCAAAGGTTGAGAGCAGGCGTGCAGCACAGCAAGCGAAGCCAATGAAAGGCTGGTGAGCACACCTGGAAAGGCTGGTGAGCACACCTGGAAGGCCTGGTGAGCACACCTGGAAAGGCAGATGAGCACAACCACCCTGGTCGTCCGAGAGGGTTACGGGGCGGAGCAAGCTTAGTTACGCTCCGCCCACAAATCAAGCACTTGTACAAAAGTGAAAGATCTCGGAAACAGCGCGCAGAATCGTCCTGGGATTTGCTTCACTTTTTAATGCGGACCCACCGTGCAGAAGTAAGTTTTAAATAATATAATAATATATTGCAAAGAAGACTTGTACCTAGCTCAGTTATTTAAGTAAGTGAGATTAACCTTTCCCTTCTTTCATTAATTTTTTTTTTTTTTATAATTTCCCCCGCTTGTTTTTTTTTTATTTGTTTGAATTTAGTATTATTCCTATATTAAAAGCTGATCAAACTACCAAGTTAGATTGTATCTAGCGTATTTGCATTATTTCATTTTGTATGCTAGTGAGTGCATACCTGTGTATTTCACATTCCTGTAGTAAACTTGTTTGTTTTCTGTGGTTAGAAAATTTTGATGACATAACAGCAAATTTAGCTCTTTTTCAACAACTCCACTTGTGGGAGGAAAGCATTGCTATATTCTAATTGAAGAAGCTCACTGTTTAGCCCCCCCCCCCCCCCTCCCCGCTTTTTATTTTTTAGCTAATTCCTTGGGGTCCTTTGAGACTAAATTACTCCCAAACTATGTAACCTTGATAGCCTGTGATTAGCCAACTATTCTCACGCTCACACTGACAAAGGTTGCTATTTAAATAGGATCTGTATTAAAGTAGTTGTGGTAATGGCAAATGGTTTTCTATCAAGTGCTTTGTCGTAATCTGTAGCAAAACAACAACAACGCTATTGCAGTCAGAAGAATATCTCTGATATTTCTTATTCTATTTAAGCAAAGAATTTACCATTAAGGCTGCATGAGAATGAGATTAAAGCAAATCATTATTTGTTTATGTCAATGTTTCTTTCTTTGAGTGTTGTGGAACATTTTGTGCACAGTTCAAACACTGCAAGGTGAGCTCAGTTATTAGCTGTTAGCCAGCAAGGAGGACTTATTGGAACAGTGCCCATTATAAATGCCTTGACAATGGCAGACTGCCAAAATGCATCAGTTGACTTCCTTAGGCAACACAAATAGACAATTATTTGTATTCCTACAAGTCTTTGATGAAGAACAGCCATACAGAAAACTATACCTCAAACGTTATTACTCTGTTTTATGGCCAATATCTTGCAGTTGAGACAGCATTGAACTTGAAGTTTGTTAATGGAGGAAAAAGTAATTACATATTACTATTAAGACACATTTCATCATAGTGCAGATCAATTCATGTGTTTACGGGGGGAGGGGGGGGGGAGAGAAAAAGCATAATTATTGAGACATCAGATAAGCCCATGGAAATGTGTACTTTGTTTAGCCAACATGGCAGGTTCTTTGTATGTACTTTTGTCAGCTCCAGACATTTCCTCTGTCAAGCCTTGTTGCTGTACTCAACCCTGAATGGTACATTAACTTCCTCCATTCCTTGCAGTCTACTTACTTTGTGTATACAGAACTGGAAGTTATACTGCTTTTGATTAAATGCTGAACCAAACAAAAAATAATTTTGAAGTACATGAATGCATGTGATGACTGTCCAACCCTTGGGAAGTTTATTGAAGTAAACATGAATTGGCTTAGGGAAGTATTTTACCACATCATCTGTTTTCTTGATTGTTATGTTAGGTTATTATGCCTGGTTATTTCTCAACCCACAGGGCAATATGTAGTTCATTCTATATTTCCACATGCAGCAATTTATTATTATACCAGAGAATATCACTAATCTGATTTCCATATTTATGCTCGTACCTGTGTCACTCACATAAATACTATACCAACAGATTCATGATATTCTTCAGTATATAATATTACATAACACACAGCTAGAAATATATTAAGTATAGCTAATATTGCCAGCTAGATAGAACAGCTAATTAGAAAGAACTTCAAAATAGCCGATCACTCCCACTGAAGAGCTACAAGGTGTGGCTTCAGTGAATGTTGTTAACGTACAGTGCCCAGTTTGTAGCTATACATGCCACTAAATGGCAGAAGCAGAAACTTCAACCAGGTGTGAATTGTTGTCACAGTTTGTCAAGTAATCTCTCCTTACAACATAGCAAGGAAATAGTTGTGGATCTTTTTTTGTTTTAATAAGCTTACTTAAACATTACTGAGAATAGTTTTAATTTGAAAGTATTTCATGGGTGGTGAGTGTACATTTAGCCTACAGTAGTACATATAATATATACATGTACATGATATTATGTATATACATATAATTACATATATGCATAATAATCTTGTTTTAGTGAACACCCAAAACATTTTGTCTTTGTCAGTTGAAACAACACATTTTGGCATTTCATTACATAAGAATAATATTTTGATAGTTCTTTAAAACAATACAAGATGATTGTGCAGAGTTTACATAGTAAGCCTATATTAAGTACACAGCCAAGTAGGACACACATGTGCTTGGAAGTTGATTTCAAATTGCCTAAATAAATCCAAATTTTTACAAATGTTGATCGCATCCACTGCCACCCAGGGAATAGTTGGAGAGCAAGTTATCAAGACTCTAACTGACTGACTCTTAGCATGTTTTTGCTTATAGAGAATCCCAAAGATAACGGTATATATTAAATGAGATCTTTCTGAATGGGCATTTGTTCAAAATAACAAAATAAAAATTCGTCTTTTTTCATTCCTTTATTAATTTTTTGCTATTAAAAAGATGCTACAATAGTATTTGTAGGCTGTACAATTTTTTTTTTTTTTTTTGCATCTGGCTCTTTTACCAGCAAAAAATGTCCTGTGTGTAACTAAAAATATCAACATGTCAAACAAATAACCTAGACAAAATGATTAGACAGTATTTAATCCTGTTATTGTTTACCTTCATTAGCCATAGGCTTTCCTCACAGTTTATGCAATTGTTGGGTGTTTTTTTTGCTAAACGGTAAAGTTTGCAGATTACCGGAAAGTTTAGCTTTGATATGACCCATCTCATTGTAGATGGAAATTCAATGAAGGGCAGAGACATGGAACACTAGTGACCAGCAGGAATGCCACTGCTTCTGTATGGGTCACCCAGTCTTACGTTGAACCTAGAGACTTCATCAACAACTTTTGTTCAAAAAGATCTTGTATTCAAACATTTTGGGGTTGTTGTTTAATCATTTAATAAAAATGTTGATTCGACCAGGCCTTAGCTGGACCTAGGTCTAGAGCTTTCTACCCTCACTGTTTTAATTATACACTTGCTAATAACCACTTAAAGACTTCTATTGTCACAAATCGGAAGCTAAAAGTATTATTACAATGCACTCAGATTCATCCTTCATTCTTCTTCATATCCCTATAATATATTTTTCAACTCATAATAGCTTAAGAGAGAGGGAGAGAAAGTTATCATTATTTGCAGCTATCAGTTGGTGAAAGTTTATGTCATCCTCTTTTTATAATATACAAATTATCCAAGACTCAAAACAACATGCAAAAAGAGCCAAGTATAGACATTAAAAACAAATTTCCTGATATTTGAATGGAATGGACAAGATATATACTAAAACTGTAACGAAAACTGCCAAACCGTGTGCTATAAGGTCATCTAGGTATTGATAACATAGTATAATTGAAAGTGGTGTTTATTGTTTTATTGAAATACCATTGTATAGATGCAAATGAAACAAGTACTTAACAGAATATTATACATTTGATAGCTTGTTGGCTTTGTATTTAGAAGCAATCATTATGTATTATATGTATATTGCAGATACAGTATGACTATGTGGGTTCACATCATAATTGGATGTCTCTACATTGGTGTATTGAATGATGCTATGGCTCAGAATGAGGTAGGACATCATGAATTTGTATGTATATATATATCTATATATATATATATATAATATATATATATATATCAGAATAATAGGAGTCATGTGTAACTGAAATTGCTTTTTAGGTACTTATTATGAACTTAGTAGTAGTTTAAAATAGCTGGTTACTTCATAAAGGAAAAAGGAAAAAAAAACTTGCTCTGAGCTCATACTGTGATGAATTATATATAGCCTGCAGGTTCTCAGCCTTCTCCACCTGATCCACCTCCCCGCCCACCAGCTGGGCCACCACCACCACCACCTCCTCCTCCACCTCCTCCTCCACCTCCTCAAGCTCCCTCAAATTCAAAATCTAAAGGAAGTTTGAATTATGCTGGAAGTGACGATGACAATATGAAAACAGAGCATGTAAGTAGCAGTGAGTTAGAGTATTTGAAGTCATTGCAGTATTGTTCAACTGTTGTTGTTGTTGTTGTTGTGTGTGTATGTGTTTTGGTTGTTGTTGTTTTTCTTCATAATATTCTGTAAAGAGAAAAAGGTTGGGACACAAAATTAATATAGGGAGGAGTCTGAAAAGAATTAGTTGACGTACTAAAGCCTACAATCTTGCTTCAATCGCACACATAAAACAATTTTTTAAAGTAATTTTGGAATGACTACCAACTCAACTTTTTTCTTTGAGCAAAATTGGACCAACAAATGAATTAGTTGTATTCCAGTTACATAACAGTGCTATTATAGTGTGGTTATAGGGTTACATTAGCAAACTTATATCTGCTTTCTCCACAATACCCTTGCATGTGTGATACTAATGATCAAACAATTATAATCAGTGGAGATAGATGAGAGCAGCAATTTGCATTTTCTTGTATTTTAATCTCATGCCCAACTTTATAAAAAAAACAAAAAACAAGAAGAGAAAGCTCTACTGACAAGCCAAACAGGTAATAAACTTCATTGTGTACACTAATATGGTTCTAAATTCCTATTCCTATAAGTAGCTTATCATACTTTCATATAGGGACAGCAAATGAAAAAAATAAAAGCAAACACCATTTTAATAGGATAGTCAATCCATGATGCCAAAGCTCTCCGTAGCTAACACTTTCAATACATTCTCTTGAATTTTTGCAATTCCTAATTCCCCCTTTTCTTTTTAAAGTGGTTCATTTATTATATTATAGGCACTTAGATTGTTGTTTGAAGTTGCCAGTATTTCAAAGCAGCTGCATTTGTATTTCCATTTTTTATTGGAGCGTGGTGACTTGTGTTTGTGTTGGTTTTGTTTATTTGGTCTGCAATGGAATGAAAAATTTTTCAGTATGCAAGAAATAAATACACAAAATGGACAGTTAAAAGCTCATTTGGCTCATAATTCATGCTATACGTACAAGTAGAGCCAACCTTAAGTGAAACTTCTATGAACTCAGTATAGTGAAGAAACCGGTCCAAAATATTATTTCAAACTACATGTAGTAAATATCCCACCACACCATGGCGCCTGCAGATGTACTAACTTAATGGTTTCTGTCTCCTGCTCTCTTTCTTCCTGGGCCATCCCTGTTTTTCTTATTCCGCTGTTCAACTCATGGAATCACTTCTCCTCCTTTGTTTATCTTTCCTGCACCCCAGCCCCTGTTTTTTCTGTGTATTTTCTTTCACTTCTTCATTGAAGTAGTTCGTCTGTCAACCTTTTTTCACATGCTTCTATTTTTCTTGATCCTTGCATTCCTGCTTCTACCCATGTTTGGTGATGGATTATGATTCACTGCTGTAGGTGAACACTCTTTTCCAACTCAAAAAAAAGAAGAAAAAAAGAGAGCTGATACTGATACATGTTAAACTTTTTTCTCTCTCACTCTTTTTTTATCAACTATAGAGTAGGTATAAAGCGTTCCCCATCCAGGTAATGACCGCGCTTGCTTTACCCAGTCTGCTTAGCTCACAAATTATCCATGAATACACATAATGATGCTGTTGTAGTTGTTTTTACCAACATACAAGCGTATTTTTATGTGTATACTAATGTTTGTAATGTTGTACAATACTTTACAAGATTGAATGCTCTCTCTCTCAGATTCTTGCCATGGTGCTGCCTCTGGTGATCTTTACTCTGATTGTTGCATGTGCTGCCATGGGAATATACTACATGATGAACAGAGCTCGCTATGGGGCATTCTGCTGCTTCAACCCTGTGAGTGTGCCCAATGGAATTGAGTGAGTAACTATACAATTGTTCTATATGGCAATATAACAACCTTTACAATTACTATTCTCTTCTTTACGGCTTGTTTTGTGTGAATAAAACTTGCCATATTATTTAATAAAAAAAAACCCAAAAACAAACAAACTAACTAGCCAATAAATAATTATTGATTTCTGTAAGCAGTATCTCAGAAAATAGCCATAGAATAGAAAAGTTCTTATCCTGTTGTGTATTTGTGATGTTGTATGATACTTGTATTTCTTCAAGAACTTGAACTACCGGCCACAGCCAAGTGAACCAAAGTACGTTAATGAAATCAAGTGTGAGTAGATTTTATATAAAATACACCGATTAAGTTTCCCTTAATATTGCCTGAAAGATGGAGGGAAAAAAAAGAAGAAAAAAAAGATACCACTCATTGACTAAGAACTTTAATAGACTCTTCATACATTATTTTGAACATACAATGTATATCCCAGTTGGGTCTGGTTTTTTTTTCTCACCAAGTTCAATATTCATAAAAAATATATAAAAGGGATTATGTATGCCAGAAGAGGGAAAATGAGCTTTAGCTACTACTAATAATGCATGTTTAATAGAGACGAGTCTACAGAAAGAGAACTAAGTGATCTTGCAGCTCCTAGATCTGGAACCCCGCCTCCTGACTACACACCGTGCACAGTGGGCCCGCCTGTCTACATGGATGCCTTGCAAGACGTCATCATACAGACAGGTTTGATAACCACACCCACAAATGCAGATACCAAATAATTAAGGCGGTCAGAGGTCAAATGTTGCAGTTTGGTTACCTAGACTGACATTGTAGATATGTAACTAATGACAAATATATTTGCCTGCAAATTATACACTAAGTATTAGACCACTTCAGCTGCAGAAATATTTTATCGACCTTTGTTAGGCTTGTTTTTCACGTTATCACTGTTGGGTATGTTGTCCTGATTGTCTTGTAGATGGAGAATATAGTGACGATGACACTTTACCAAGTATTGCTTCAGCCCCACCAAGAAATTTCAACACCAGCAACGAAGACGTTTCATCCACAGACATACTCTTGGTAGAGTCTGACCGACTATCTCCTAATGGCAACTCAGAAATGCTTTTATAATTAATTATTATTGATATCAGCTTATCCTTTTTATAGAATGTTCATAAGTCATGTACTTCAGCCAGTGTAAGACCATTTTAATCACCTACAATTATTTTTATACAATCAGGTCTGTAATTTATAACTCATTTGGGATATAGCAATTGCCACACATACCATAATGTTGCCTTTTAATCACTGAGACTGTAACTACTATTCTTGCATTTGTTTATGAGAGGAATCATTCAAAAGAATGCATTACTTACTTCCAATTGTGTGTATAGGGTGCGTATAGTTCATTCTTTACCTCACTACTATCTAATTCACACTATTTCATTCTTTCTATCCTAAAGTTGACTCCGGATTCCCAGGTATCCAAAGCTCAACCTGTTGTGAATGTGTTGAATTTTTCTGGTGGCAGCAACTTGAAGGGAGGTGGCAGAACTGCATTGTTTCCTGCATCCCATCACTCCCATTTCTTTGCGGAGGCGCACGGAGGCAATTATTTCAAGCGCGAGCTAGAAAGAGGGTGAAAAGAAATAAACGCAAAATAAAGCCTATTTATAGTGCGCGCGTGTTATGTAGCTTAGGTGTGAAAAGTAGTGGAATGTCCTCTGGTAAAAGGACGCTTTTGGTTTTGTCAGTCTTTGACCCCAAGAGCCCTGAAAACATTAGCCACGTGTTTATTTCCGCCGTTCACTTCCGTCCCACGTGAATGGTAATTGTTACCTTGTAAACATCCGCCAGCACATGTGTTTATACACAGTCTTTATTAGACAGAACTGGAGTCTGGTCTGGTGGCACTAACTAAGCTAAGAGGTCAGTGGTTCAATAGCTAAAGCTGGAAGCACGTTCTACTTAGCTAGCTCTGTACTTCCCAGGTCTGTTGTTAAAAGCTGTGTAGCTATATTGATTATTTACTGTGCAGATGAAGTCTGCTGCTGCTGCTGTCAGTAGTCTAGTGAGGGAGCATCTCTCTCTCCTTTTCCTGCTGTGCTATTGGGCAGTGCCAGTAGCTGCTCAGAACAAGGCCATCAATGTAAGTGTGTTAAAGCTGCATCATCCTGTGTGCACTGCACAAGTGCTAAAATACAGTGCAGTAGTCGCTGGTATTTATATGGTGATGTCTTGGTTGTGTATTCCCACTGAGGATACATATGCTTATAAAGTAGTAGCTAAATGCAAAGTTGTGAAAGTAAATTTGGGAAACAATTTTTAAAATTTATCGATGTAGTTGTTACTAATTTTTGGTGTTAGACACTATCTTAGTCATTTTAATAAACTTATTCATTAATTCATTTATTAATTTATTGTGTATTATTTTTAATACTATTATTTATTACCATCTCTAATACAACTAATAAATTAGTTCATAATTTCTTTGTCAGCCTTCTTTTACTAATTAGATGTATTCTCTCTCTTTCACGGGCTTTTTTAAACAATACAGAATTAAAAATATTTGGTCGCCACTGGGAATCGAACCCAGGACCGCTTGCTTGTGCATTAAGCAAGCGGTCCTGGGTTCAAATCCCGGTGGCGACAAAATATTTTTAATTCTGTATTGTTTAAAAAAGCCTGTGAAAGTCTAATGAATAAATTAGTTTTATCAGAAAAGTATTAGTGTAGCTAAGAGGATATTCTGTTTCACTTTTTTAAATCTGGAGTATCAGTCACCTTTGGAGTGAAGTCTCATCGGGACTCTCTTTGCACCTCTATCATTTATCTTTGTCAGACTACTTACTAAGTGAAGCTCTAAGTATTTTGTGGTCCGAAGAAGTTATCAACAGAATCAGTTGAAGTACATAGTTAGCAGAGAGAGAGAGCACGATTTAGTACAGTTACATTTTTGGCCCATAAATTTTGTTAGGATACCAAACCAATAAGGAATGTATTATTTTTCCCATCCTATCACATGACTCATTGGAACTAAGGCCACGGCATTGCAGGAGATTCCCAGTAAGTAAACAAAGCTTTATAAGACTGTTTCCAGTCTTAATAAGGTGCCAGCAGCCCTGGAAAATGGTGGCTGGCCAGGAGAGTTGGTGCTAGTTGGGGATGGAGTAGGAAGTTGACTAATCATAAGCAGTCCTATACATAAGATAGACTGTGGCCGTGTGGAATTGGCTAAGATTGTTGTTGGGTTTTTCAGTTCTTCAGTTTTTTCATTGTCCAACTGACAAAGATCCCACGGGATTGAAACGTCTTGGTTTGTTTTAAATTGATATATACTATGTAAATGTTCATTAAGAAGCAATAAATATTGGAATAAAGAGAAGTGTAGAGCAAATAGTGTAACAGATGCATGGCGTACATGTACATCGTAAGGTGGAACATACAAAAGTAACGGTGTGTGTGTGTTACTTAACTATAAGCTTATCAGATGATGATTGATTCTGCACCTGTCAATTCCCCTTTGGACTCTGGATGGTGTGAACTCATGTCCGTGGTGCAAACCCTTGAGATTGGTGTTTACCCTAATGGAGTGAATCTTACAGAGTAGGTGAACCTTGAGAGTGGTGTGGTGGAGACCATTGACAGTGTTATAAACCCTAGGCCATGGTGTAAACACCAGAGAGTTGTAGTTATTTATTTATTTATTTGTTTGCTTGTTGACCTATATTCTGTAAAGTGGTGTATACAGCAAATTTCCCACTGTCTAGGTTCACACCATGGTACACGGTTTGTGGGGTTTACCATACTAATCCTCATTTTTTTTGTTTTCTCGTTGAGACTACGAGCTCTGGCCATATTCACTGGTCCAACCCACAGTAGGCATACATACGTATGTAGAAGAATAAAGATAGTTTTCAGACAATGCCTTTCTTTCATGTGTAGTTACTAACTTCAGCAAATAAAGGACCTTGTTGGGTCAGGGATATAGCACAAAACACACACACACACACACACACACACACACACACTCACTCACACACACACACACACACACACCAGTCCCAATTTTGGTACTGCCAGTGTCTATTGAAATGTTGTTATACAGCACCTTTGTATGCATACACAAAAAGGTCATACAACTTAAAGATTTTGATGTTGGTGGGTTGGAGGTAGGGGGAGAGTAGAAACTTTACAGCACAGGCCAAGTACATTTTTTGTCAGAAAATGACTTTGATTTGACTCTATAACGAATAGGAGACCCCCCTCACACAAATGTCCAGGGGCAATTAACTGCATAACTTGACAATAAAGAAGTGCATGAAAGATCAGACGTAACATTTTATTGTAATTTTTTTTAAATTTCAGGATGTGTTGTACGTGCTTCCATTGATTGTGGTTACGATCGTCATCGTCTGCATAGCCGTCATGGTGGCATGCATCATGTACAGAGCCAAGAGAGGCTACTTCTGCTGCCTCAGACCAGTAAGAGAAACATGCGACACATTGCGGTAGTGAAGAGAGGAATGAAGTAGCCAGCAGTGGTTCGATAGTCACACCATATCTTTATTACGTTATGTTAAATGTGTGAGCTCATTCATTTATCTGAATAAAGAAGCTGCATTTCTAGCTACTACCTCGTGGTGTGCCTATGTAATATTAGTTTAGAAATACCTTTTTACAGTAACAATTAGAGTGGAACCTAGCGAACCCAGGTCTAAATATGAGTTATTATTAGTATTTGGTTGTTGTTGTAGTTATTTATGGCAAAGTACTTAGTAGCTTGCATGATGTAGCAGTGAACATTCACTTCACATCCTGCTGTCATTATGACATAGCCCCTCCCCATTACAAATTACAAACTCACCTTATTGTTACTTGTGTAGACCCCTTACCTATGACTGCTTTTGGTCAACTTAATTATTGTACTTGTGTAGACCCCTTACCAGTACCCTAGATCAGCAGTAGATGATGACAGTGACTCTGAGGCGAGTGAGGAGCAGAATCCGCCAGAGAACCTGCCTTCCTATCAGAACAACAGACCTCGTGTGGCACCTCCTGATTACAGGGACGCCATGCAGGACCCTCTGGTGGACAACAACTCTACAACTGGGACTCAAAATCAGGTATGGCTGTGGAGAGACTGATGGTCTCTGGGAGACTGGTGCACTCTGGGAGACTGGTGCTCTCTGGGAGACTGGTGCTCTCTGGGAGACTGGTGCTCTCTGGGAGACTGGTTCTCTCTGGGAGACTGGTGCTCTCTGGGAGACTGGTGCTCTCTGGGAGACTGGTGCTCTCTGGGGGAGACTGGTGCTCTGGGAGACTGGTGCTCTCTGGGAGACTGGTGCTCTCTGGGAGACTGGTGCTCTCTGGGAGACTGGTGCTGGTGCTCTCTGGGAGACTGGTGCTCTCTGGGAGACTGGTGCTCTCTGGGAGACTGGTGCTCTCTGGGAGACTGGTGCTCTCTGGGAGACTGGTGCTCTCTGGGAGACTGGTGCTCTCTGGGAGACTGGTGCTCTCTGGGAGACTGGTGCTCTCTGGGAGACTGGTGCACTCTGGGAGACTGGTGCTCTCTGGGAGACTGGTGCTCTCTGGGAGACTGGTGCTCTCTGGGAGACTGGTGCTCTCTGGGAGACTGGTGCTCTCTGGAGACTGGTGCTCTCTTGGAGACTGGTGCTCTCTGGGAGACTGGTGCTCTCTGGGAGACTGGTGCTCTCTGGGAGACTGGTGCACTCTGGGAGACTGGTGCTCTCTGGGAGACTGGTGCTCTCTGGGAGACTGGTGCACTCTGGGAGACTGGTGCTCTCTGGGAGATATGTGTGGAATGTTGGGTTGGGTTGTAGGGTTTGTGTAGCTGAAAAGTATTGTTTTCTTTTGTTTTTGTTCATATAAATCATTTAGATAAAAATTACATGTTTGTGTGGCAAGTGTCGTGACTTGAATAATATGTGTTCAGATAAGTTATCACTACAAGATGAAACTTTCAATGCACCCATGCATGTACCATAGCTCACGCAACTCTCCTATACTAGTACAGGTTTTAAATCAAGCTTTTATCGTTCACTGTGAAAATGATGATACTTTACCAATTTATTAATGTCATTTTAAATCCAATATTTTGGGGTATCGTAGTAACTTTTATTGTGAAGTGGCCAAGATCTATTGAAGTCCGAGATAGCAAGTGAGGGAGTGGTAGTCCAGTGACTATGGTAACTTGCATGTGTGGCGGCTAAAATTAATGTCTCATATCAGTGACCCAGAATGCGAAAATTCTATTATTATTCAGCCCCTCCCTTGAATGGACAAAAGAAAATAAACTACTTGAAGTACTTAAAAATAGAACCTCGCAATAAATTTAATAAACTCGGGTACTAAAATAGCAGCTACTTGAGCACCTCTCCTTTTAATGTTACAATTAAGAATTTTTGACAGGGAAATGGAATAGTTCAGTGGTATAATTTACATTAGTCTGGACAGAGTTAGGTCAAGTCAATCAGTGCCCTCTTCTAACCAGTTAGACTGTGTCTGGTCGTTAGTAAAGTATGCAGAGGAGAGCCCGTGCCCATGGCAACACGGTGGGGAAGTATCATAAGTGAGTTGATTTATCAAGATGATTATGTTAATACGTCTGTGCAGTCTGGAGTAATTATACTGGTAGATTTCATCAAAGTACACACAATCTTCTCTTTTCCTTTCATAAAGACCGTAGACTGTTGTATACGAAGTTTGGCCATGTATTTTAAGACTGAGTGATATGTGTGTAGTTAGGGTGTGAGGGTACCCAGACAAGGCTGTGTACTAAACCATGGCTATCCTCTGTGCATTTATACAGTAATATGACATTATCTATTGGCGTACTTGAGACATGTTGGTAGTATGTGATCATGTAATAAAACTGACAGCAAGTTCAGTAGTGTATGTTGAACCAAGCAATGCAAGCCTTGCCTAAGGGCAGCTCCTTACTCTAGACATTTATAAAAAATGTTACATACTATATTGCATTCCAAAGTACACTTATTCAAGTGGAGCCCATTACTGCGATGTGCACGCCTCCACTCGTTGTGTTCTCAGCCCGTGTCAGTTATTGGATTACCCATTAATTAATTAATTAATGAACTAACATGTGACCTTGAATGGTGCTAATTCATACTTTACCAATTAACGATGAATAGACACAATACCTTACAGGGAAAATGACGCCCACTGAAAGAACGCAATACCACCCACCACTTGATTCATAATTATAGAAATATCAGTTAGCTATGTGTAAAACCATGTAGCTCGCTCGGTAGAAATATCCACTATGTTACAGGGAGACAGGAGAATAGTGACTCAACTGCCCACAGTTACCCTGCTGAACCCACAGCAGAACAATCCCACACTAATAACCCAATGTTCTCAGGCTACTAAGCGACAAATAGTATATTAGAAAACTGACAAAAGTAGCAACAGTAGTAGTAGTAGTAGTACAAGTATAAGAACGAGAGAGGATGCTCCACTCTACCCTTTTATAGGCAGAGCAGAGCAGGGCCCCTATGAGACAAAACAAGCAATGTCAACTAAGAGCAGGCTAGAGATGGAGAGTAACAGTGTAAGGGTGAATGAGATATAATAACTGTTAATGAGAGCCAACACAAGAGGTACTAATTAGTAATGTAAACAGTCACACGTGCAATGAGCAATTCCAGCTTCTGTTCAGGCATGGCCAGAACAAGCTACATTATAAATCAATTAATAGTAGGGCGCGTAAGTTGCCCATTCAAAAATGTATGGGAAAATCGCTGTTCAATTGAAATCGCACGGGGAAAGTGAAATAGCGCATAACTAATTGAAATACCTCAGTAACTAAGTGAAATAGTACGGGTAAGTGCGCATGCGTGCAGTGTTAACCTTGGAAACATACAGTTCGAGTAGTTTTTAGTTGGAGACAATGTCCTTCTTTACCACAGAACCTCAACCCGTATTAGACGGAATGTTTTACAACAGATTAGGAGGAGCCGCACGTTGAAAAGAAAGTTCCAGCGGAAGCTAATCCTGAAATAAGGAGATAGTGAGTGAACGATATAATATAGCTACAATTGCAAATGACTTTTTAAAAGCTGGCCTACTATTAGCGAGTGATAGCACGGGTAACCTGTGCTATTAGGAATCAATAGCACTTGTAAAGCAATTGAAATAGCACTCGGCTTCGCCTCGTCCTATTTCAATCACATTACTCGTGCTATTAATTCCGAATAGCACGGCAATTTAAAGTTGCATGGGTGCAATAATAGCTATTAAAAACGACTTTTAAGTCTGGAATGACGTGTAATTCTGAACACCACTTAGTCTAAACTATTTCTGTCAACATTATAAACAAGACTGGTCGTTGTTTGCTTTTCTTCTTATTGTTTTGTTGTTGTGGTTGTTTTAATCCTAATGAGTTTATTTCACCATACCGTGATGGTAGGAAAATTAGCACGAAAATTTAGCAGGACTTGTGACAAAAGCGAAAATTTCCATGGACTGGAGTTTTATATATTATTTGTTGTATCTTGATAAGCACTGATAACTGACACCAGAGTGTGTAAAACCAACTTGTGATACATACCTGTATGAAGTAATTTACTTGTTACTTTCTCTCCGTACTCTGCCTGGCCAATAATGTGTCTAATTAACCATACTTGATTGAATGAAGCAATGTATAGCAATATCAGCAATATAGCACACGCACACGCATCATTGGCATCACTCAGTTGATGAGGCATGGAAACTAACTCATTAATGGCACACAAGGCAATGCTTTCAGATCACCTGGACACGCCCTCACTTCGGTGTTAGTGCCCATATGACCACCTGTTAAATACGCTCATTATCATTAATTTAATAAATGTCTGTAGAAAGAGAATGTGATAAAATAATAAATGTCTAAATATAGCAAGCAATGTATAGCAATATCAGCAATATAGCACACGCACATGCATCATCGGCATCACTCAGTTGATGAGGCGTGGAAACTAACTCATTAATGGCACACTTTCAGATCACCTGGACACGCCCCCTCACTTCGGGGTCTGTGCCCGTATGACCACCTGTTAAATACGCTAATAAATGTCTGTAGAAAGAGAATGTGATAAAATAATAAACGTCTAACTCACGATACTTTCTAATGAGCTTTCACAATGAAATATTAACCGTTAAGTTTTGTTTATATATTTAATCTGCAACTAACTGATTAAACTTTGGAACTCGGTCTAATTAAAATGACGGCAGCAACGGTTTTTAACTAGGCATTTCTCTATTGGACCACTCAATGACGTTTTAACAATTTTTCATCTGTTGTTGTGCTATCAATTCCTTGCAGCTTATAGAGTGAACTGGTTTGAATTCATTCACATTTTCACTATACATGTTGAGTAAAGAGAGCTCATAGTTATTATATCCATATTATATACGAGATTTTTTTTTTTTAGTATGATAAAAAAAAAAATTTGTTGCTATTTTTAATGGTAGGATGTATGAGGAACATTGTAATTTCCTTTTTAAATTGGGACTACACTAATTTGTAGTACATACAGTATTTCTAACTTGGTGGTTACATTGCATAAGATATGCTGAATTCGATTGCATTAACTATTACTTTAGTTCCCATGCGTGTGTGTTCACTAGACTTCTGGTCCTGGTGAAGTGACAGAAACTTCCTTAACAAATCCTCCGGAATCCCCGACTGTAATAGCTCCTCCTCCAGCTTCATCGTCCCCTGTCCCTCCACTCCTCCCTCCTCCTCCTCCGCCCCCCCAACCTACAACCTCTGCCCCGCCCACTTCCCCACCCACTGACAATCAGGGACCAGTCACCGGCCAGTCTCAAGCCCCACCAGCTACTGTGGAAGTAGAGGTAGATGATGGATCTGATAATGTGTTAGGAGAGGATGACCTCACGCCACTCAATCCATGAAGATACTTCGTCTAGTAATTTAAACAACCTGTGATTGTTGATATTTAGAAGTACTTGTACTCAATTGATTTTTTTTTTTAATTGCTGTTTTCATATTGTTTTTTCATATAACTTTTATCCACAATTTTTATATTAATTAATTTTTTTTGTTTGTTTGTTTGTCTGAACTGACATTGCATGCATTTGGTATGCCAATTTGTAGTGGAAATACCACTACTAATTTTTTTATATGACCAGGGTCAAAAGTGCATATCTTGATTATCCTTTATCATTGAGATGAGGAGCAAACTTAAAAACAATTAAAGAGAATCCATTAATCGCGCATCCTGATTAATTAACACGTGCGTGGAATCCATATTAAGTGCGCGAGCTATTCTAGGAGTCTGGAAATTATACTCTCAAATGGGTTCAAGTATTTGAACAATGGTAATACATGCCGGCGCCACGATTCTTCAGTTCTGCTAGTTCACATCTTGGAGTAGTACAGCGTTGGAGTACTGAACTGCATTTAGCTACTAGCTGTAAGGGTACCACACCAAAGGTGAAGCTATGATGGACGGCTACTTGATTTTGGTGGAATGGCATTATTTTGTTGTTTCTTGTTGTTGTTTTTTCAGGATAGCTAGCTATAATTTGAGGATATCGTTTACAATGCCTTCATGGACTTCAAAGCATAGTTACATAAGCGTAGTTACATAAGCGTAGTTACATAAGCATAAAAATTGCATCTCCTAGGCAATGCACATGGAATGGAAACACTAAAAATAGATCTAGCTAGCTAGCTATGCCATTTCATCATCAGAAATTACCTGCATAGTGACCTTGTTTACATTTGGTCTCCAGGTAGGAAAAGTAATTATAGTACAAATACTCATTGAAATGGGCTATAGTTTGTATCCATTTTGAAATGGGCTATAGTTTGTATCCATAAGTCAACCATTTCCTGTAGCTTACTAGCTAGCTACTAACCAGCTCTTTGTTCCAGTCTATTGTGTGTTCTTTATGGTCTCTACTCTATGAGGAGAAGGGCCCTGGCTCAGTACTAGATTAAAATTATTGTGTTTTCACAAAGGTGACATGTGTATCTACTTTTTAACAATTAGAGTCGTTTATTACCATATAGCTAGCTAATGCACAAACTTTTGACCCTAGAAAGAGAATGTTCTCCAGCCTAGCCTCTTCTATTGACTTCTAACATCAATCTGGAATCGCTTGATTGCGTCCTAATTAATTATGCAAAATCCATATAGCCAACACAGCTGGTTCCACGAGGGAAATCAGATGACCAGACTAAAATTCCTCAAAGGCTGGCACTATGTCAACTTGTATTCTCCCCCTACCTCCACTGCATAACAAGATAATTGAATTACTTGAGAGTTGCAGTATATATTTGTAGGTTGAGGTATTTTTTACACTTTGTTCCAGTCTACAAGGGAAAGACATGATGTTGAGACAGATCATCAAGGTTGATGCTGCCAAAAGTATCCCGTCTCTTCTATTCTATTTGAGTTTACTTATGTATACGTCTGTATATGGTACTATAGACAATTCTGGTATGTACAATACTGAAAACTGATTTTTTTTTGTATAATTCTGTTGATTTTTAAACTGTCTTTTTTTCTTCCAGTTGTAGTTCTGAGAGTGTCTCTGCAGCCTAATTATGTGTTTGTGCATGAAAATCAAATGGCAGTTTTTAACTGCTACTACAGCTGTGACGTGATGGAAAGACACTCTCACACGGTCTATTGGCACATTGGAGACGTCCTCAAATCCCGAGGGTTCTCCAGCAGGAGAGCTAGGAAGTTCACCAGAAAGACCGGGCTCTATGTGGAAGCTGAGGACTTATCCACGTGCACTGACAAATGCAACGGTACTGTCTGGCACCAGTTAAGAATTAATGCCACGTCATCAGCTCGCTGGAACAAGACTGCGATACAGTGCGTGGCTCTTCGATCTCATCCAGCACAAATAGATTTCTATAGCATCTATGGATTATTGTTTGTAAATCCTAAGGTGAAACCGCCGGAGATCAAAAGTCCAGCGATGATCACACCCGAGGATAGGAGTCCAACAGTGAAGCCTCCTAAGGATAAAAGCAATAGTAAGAGTTTAATGGGAAAACATTTCTTAGCTGCATAGTCTTTTTTAATTACTAATTGAATATTTAAGATCATTTTTGTGGAAACGGTTTTCTCACAAGTGGCTACCCATTTCTTCACTTATGTTATTTTTTTCATTTTAGTAAGAATAATTATTGACTTTATCATTGCAGATGACCCAGATGACTATTCTACCCCAAATGTTCATGGCGTGGAAGCTTCACAAACTCAATAGCTAGCTATAGCTATGCTGTATCCACTGTTGTTTCTTCAAAATGTCATCTTGTCATTCACTGTCTCTCATTTATAAACTTATTGCACGAGGTAGAAGAGTGTGTGTACAAAGATTAACGACTTGCACTATGATGACAGCAAGACAATAGCTAGCTACTTAGTTAATATCATTTTAGTTTTACAAGGAAAGGACTTTAGTTATAGTTAATTTACTGAAATGGCAGGACATTTTGATTTAATTATAGTTGGCTTACCAGAATGGCTGAAAGTTTCAGTTAGTTTTAGCTATAATTAGAGTCGGACTTATTAGGTATAGTAAACTAAAACAACACTATCTATTTAAAGCACAGCTTTACAGTCTTCTGTATTAATTTTTTTGCTTAGTTTTGTTGCTTTTATTTTAGAAATTCATTTAGCACAGAAAGATAATTCGTAGGAAGTGTTGTATTTGAAATGTTCAAATAATTTACAGTAATTTTAAGATATTTTTGTTTACAAAATCCTTTTGATTTCAGTGCTAGCTAACCCTAATAAAATCATTTCAGGTTTTGAAATGCATAATTATTATGTTGTTATAAACAAGAGCAAATATGAATTGTAAAAAGCCAATTGCTTTTTACTTATATTATTTATGAGTGCATTGTTTACATAAAGTATAGCTAGCTAAAGCTATTTTTTGCCGCAAAAAGTTTAAAAATGATGTCTTCACACACACAAAAAAAATATGGCAGCAACAAAAAACACATAACTGCATAATAAAATTTCAAATAGACAAATCTGAAGCGAATGTCTTGAATTATTTTCAAAAATTATTTACTCCTCAATTTTGGAGTAGTACTCTTCTGCGTAATGGTACACAGGGCAGAGTTCATCTCGTACACGGTACTTGTACTTTCTGGAGAAGTGTGTAAAAATAACAAGAGAAATGACTCCCCATAGCACATTCATTATGTAATACTCCATCCCACAGCTGGGGAAGGATTGTGAGGGAAGAATGTCTGCAAACACTATTACCATGACAATTCCCAAAAGCTCAAACACTCCTTTTAAAGCTAATGACAGACCAATTAGCATCCCTTTCATCGTGTGCGGACTTTGGGAGCAGATAAACTCGTAGAGAGCTATGTAGAAGAACTGAGTTGAAAAAGCAATCAAAGTGCGAGGTACAATAAGAACAATAGAGTTATCCGGACTATTTTCTGTAGTTATATTATTGCCAGATTGCTTTAAAAAGCAGCATGTTTCATTCCTGTGGTTCCAGTGTTCAGCTGTGTCTATAGCCAGCATACTGGCTGCTGTGGCGGTCATAAGAAACACACCAAATCCAATACACTTCAACATTCCTGGAACACAGTCATATATATAAGGACGTATCAAATATATATACACTGGAATTGTAATAACTCTTAATAACGAAGAAAATAAGCCATACATAAATAGTGTTGATTCTATTATTTCCACATAATTAGTTTCATTTGAGACTGGCACACGGTAAAAGAAATTAATAAGATGATCGTTCCCAACATCCATTAGAAATGTAGGTCCTATAGCAACCAATACTTTCAATATACCATACAGCACTTTAACATCTTCTACCTGCTCTGTAGTGAATGGTCCACCATATTTGGTCTTTCCTAAATCTAAACCCGAGGGTATAGTGTCTTCACAGTATGTGAAAGCGCTTCGTCGTATGGGAACTCTGTGCAAGCATGCAAACCGAGTCACTCTGTAGACTAACCTGTAGGGGTTGCTTCTTTGAAAATCAACAAAAAACATTCTTTTTCCTGTGCATGCAATGCAAACTGAAGTGGTTAGTAAGAAGATTGATGCTGAACATCCAAAAATATTTAACAGTAGTGTTTTCTCAAAGCTTCGTGGAAATTTGAAGAAAATCATCTTAGAGATCATGGTAATAATCATTATGGTACATTCACTCAGTTGGAATGCCCATAAATACCAGTGTACGAACAAGCTCTGATGGTTGGAAGGAGAGTCATAAAGCTGATCCATACCAAACTGAATGATATTAGCTTGGAATGATACAACTGCTAAAGCCATTATAAGGCCCAGTGCAACAACTAAACTGAACAGTATGCGATATTCATCATTATTCTCATGTTTTTGCACTAGTAATTGTAGCACAAACAAAAGTACAGCCAAAATAATGGCTGTGGTTATTGTGTACATGCTCCTAGTGATCACCTTATACCTACCACATTTAACATCTGCTAAATATCCTGCCAGTGGCGAGAAGCATAATACAAGTGCTACTATGGCATGTTTAATTACACTTTTTCGTGGATTCTTGTCTGCACTGTTCCATATTAAAGCTTGATTGCCGTATTCATATGTGAAATTCACAGCGAAAGTCCATATGAGAATAACTAAAGCTGGCTTTGAAGTTAAGCAGCTATCCATCCTTCTCCTTTTCAAGTACCGCCACCAAGTGTTGCCTTCAACTTGCAGCAACATATTAACAATGAAGTCTTACAAAGCTATAGCTACTACTACTCGTCAACACAAGACATACTTGCAATCATTCTTGGTCAACCAACAAATCCTTGGAGTACACATGCTGTAATTTGAACCCACTAAATGTTGCCTAACAAACATGTTTTCACTGACTTTATATCATCAATTACAATACAATCCCCAAAGTTAGTAACCTTCAATACACTCGGGAGGAAAAAGAACAAGCTATCCTAGAACTTCATATTAGCTATGGCATCAGCTACAAGTCATTATTGCCCGATGATTATGATGATATTTATTACTTCCTTCAGTATTGTAGTCCAATATAGCTCATATATACCACTAGCTATAGTTACATATGTGCCTATATTAACAAAATGCAGAAGAAGACGATTCTGAGTATATTTTCTTGTTAATTCTTTTTCTGCTTTTTGTGAAAGAAAAAGGATATTTGGAATATCAATTGCATTAAGAATTATTTTGAGGTTCATATACCCTGTACCGTATACCAACACAAAACTTATATCGGTGACTTGACTATTGGACTATGGATTTTCAAGTAAGAACAATACTATTGCGTAGGGCTATAACTATACCAAACAGCGCATTAGCCAAGATAACTTACCACCGCTGCTAATTCAAATAGAAAATGAACTCCTAACTTTGTAAGACATAACTGCATCCACACAAAATTGGATATGTCAGACACAACCTAACTCAAAGGGGTAAACATTTAATGATATGGGTAAAGATTGACAAACCAAGTGATTCCATCTAGTAGAGTGTGGGGACTGGGTCCACCACCAAGCAAACACAAAAATGCGAGGGTCAAAGTACAAAATTACATATGTATGGCCACACACATATGTATATGGAAATATCCCCGATCCTCAATTTGACACCACTGTATAATGTCTCACTCGCCAAATTAGCAAGTTATATGAGCATGCTTCTTCCACATGACAAACAAATTCAACATTTTAGTATCAATGCCTCTCAAAATAGAAGATATAAATTGATGTATTTCACTTCAAGTTCTGGACGAAAGCTAGCACCTGAAGCCATTATTTCTGGCTACCTATTGTATAACCACCAAATACACAATTAGGCAAGCTTAAATAACAGCTAGTTGTTGTGGTTGTTGTTGTTATTGTTGTGGTTGTATCCAAAAGACTAGAAGTAAAAGTATGGATTCTTGGAACTAACTCTACTACTTCTTCTTCAGAGGGCTTTAATAAAATAAGGCAAGTATAAAATAGAGGTAAGCTTCACCCCAGATAGCGAGCGAGGTTGCTCAGCTATCGTCATTCACACAATTCATATTAATATGATTAATAGGTTACAGAAGAGAATTATGAGATACTAGGCTTAGCATAAAGTTTAGTTTCTCATTTCCAAGCACAAGTGTGATGTTTTAAACCACACAGAGTCATAACTTAACTATGTGCAGAAGTACGGGAACTTGCCATTTAACCATACTGAAAGAAAAACTACTCCAGTAATGGCTAATAATAAGTAAACCATAGCTCACCATGCTAACTCCGCCACACTTACCTAGTATAGAAGTCCATTTTGATGATGTCATTCTCTCTTCAGCATCAGGATCATTTGCAATGCCATCCACTGTAGCTGTCATTTCAGTGGAAATATTATTAGCTACAAAAAATAATTTTACGCCATATCTAAAATGCATACTTATCTTCCAAATACATTTAATTATCCCAATTATTGCTGTAAGTAAAATTTGCTTTATAAGTTGCTATTGTTGTGTATTGGGGTTTCGTATAGTTGTAATGGCTGCCAGCTATCGCGATTAGATCACTTTACTTAGGATTTTATTAAAAGGTTGCTATCGTCGACTACACAAAACATGGTCACGAGACACACATGCATACATATGGTAAAGGGGTGACACGTGTCAAACAATCATGAATAATATATGAGCATGCTAAATGATTACGTTCTCAAGTTCAACATACACCACAGCTATATTTTCTTATATTATATAGGATAGGTATTGCTATTCATTTAATACATACCTGTACAATAATATATATATATATTATATATATATATATATTATATATATATATATATTCCACCCTAGATATCTTCACAATGATATTTTTAGGTACCTGACCCTTGAAATAACTCAAGATTTCACCTGTAATGCTCAAGCCCATTACCCTAGTAGTTATAGCAACCAGGCCAAGTTCAACACTTTCCTGGTTTTTACAGCTACCTTCATCTGGAGTAGCCAACCCAACCCAGGTTATAACAGCTGCTAAAATAACTGCTGGGGGTTTGGGGAAGTTATGGTGGTCCTAGTACAAACTACTGCAGTGAAGATACCTAGGTTAGAATAAACAACTTATTACACTCTCAGAGTGATATGGCAGGATATTTCACTCTCAAGCTTTATTTTCACTCCCCTCTGGCTCGTGAAAATAAAGTTAGCCTGCTTGTGAAATCTTTTGCCATTACACACTATGACTCATGTAATAAGTATATATATATATGCTGGCATAAAAAGCAAACAAGTTAAGAATGTCATGCTAAGTATTAGTGTCAAGAGGTCTGTCTTAATTAGTTATGAATAGCCTAAACAATTTGCTTTAATCTTATTCCTCTCTTCCTCCCTTATAGTTACCAATACCACCTTTTGCTTAGAGTCAGATTCATTCTATTTCCTTTGTAAATTGACGTGTTTATCTATAAGTGTTGAGTATTCACTATAATCACTGTACTTCAATGCACACTAACATTTAGTCACCATGCAAACAGAGTAAGAAATTACTTAGTTTTGAAGATTCATTTGATGATGGAATCATTTCCTCCGTGGCATATTGCTGAGATTGAGCAGGTGTTGGGCTGGTATTGATGGCATTTGTTGCAGTTTTTTCCACACAGATAACAGTAGTTTCTAAAAAAAAAAATTATGGTTAGGTGCGCATTTAAATAACATTCACATAAAAAAAAGTATTTTTTAGCAACATTGGTGTTTTGTGTTAGCTACTCATAGGTAGCTAGTTGCTACAGCAACGCTCACTTTCCAGAATCACTGCCTGAGATGTTATTAGGAGGGCATAAACGACTGGTACTACTGTAGAATGTAATTTCAGCAAGGTAGACACACTGAAGGACATGACCGAAATGCACGCTGATGTTTGGATAGCTAGTTAATAATTAAACATACTTGAACCAGATGATCACAAGACTGAGTTACTTCATTAGTAACACCAACAACAGCGCCATCAGAGACGACACTGACACTAGAGGCTCCTATGCCCACCGATGGACAATTGAACATCACTACTTCCATAGTCTCGACACCTGTGTACGATATGGAGACTCCATCATGATCAGTTACGTTATAAGCTGCTTTTCCGGCTCACTTCCATCAGAAAAACAACAACAAAAAAACTAAGAACGAACCTGCCTTGGTGTCTATGTCCTTGGGCTATAAAATAGTTATATATAAACCTATAAGAATTGGTTTGTACTGCAATTCACAAACCCTCGCAACTTGGGCTTCACCCTCGTGTTTTGGGATTTGTAATCACATACAAACTTGTATATTGGTTATAACTCACATAGTACTGGTAGCACAGTAGGGTATTCAATAAATTTAGATCACGTTAAACCACTGTATCTGTTAAGACATGAGTCAGTTAAAACAGTATGAGTGTGTCTAAATTTTTTGACAGTCATTTAAAAACCTCACAAAAAAAATTAGAAACTGCAATGTATTTTCTGTAATTTTTTAAAATGTAAAGAAAATGTGTTTGTGTTGTGTAGCTTGATAAGGATTGTACAATAAACTTGACTATAAATTAGTCATACCCCCCATGATAGCAGTAGTATAGTCTTAGTGTTTGCTGTTAGCTCTTGCAACATTTCATACTGCTATACATGCAGCAAGATGTAAGGACACAAATGCATGTAAATTAAAGCTCCATGTACTTGCATTGTTCAGTTAAAATTCTAGGAACAGTGACATTATATTTCTCAAAGGTGACAAGGCAACACATTTGTCAGAGTGATTTAACGTCTGATCTCAATACTCTGGTTCTGGTATGACGCTGCCTGACATGGCTATCACCATAGCTGTCTCCACGAATGTCACGTAACTGTCAGCTTTGTCTGAATCCACATCATGTGGTTGAACTCTGACACAAAGGACTGCATTTGTGGCTTCTCTGATGGACTTTTCTCAATGCAGCATCATGTGGTGTTTGTTGTGGCATGTTCGGCAGGTGTACTTGGAGGGACAGTGTGTGTAGCCATGTCCTTCTCCTAGACAGTTAGTACACTATCGCATCTCCCAAACAAACTTGTTTCTTTTGTCTACATCATAGTGGGAGAAGGGTTGACACCGAGCTAAGTTGTGCTTGTCTGTGCACAGAGGGCACTTGATAACTGGTGGCAATTTATTCGGCTTGCTCTTGGCTGAGCTGTTGGCTGGTGATGTGGAAGTGGTTCCAGAGGCGTCTGGTGCCATTTGTTTGACAAGTTTTCTGATGTATTCCTCGGCATCTTCTACTTCTTCAGGGGTCAACTGTGGTCAAACTCTCTGTGGATTGTACTAACACAATGTAAACAGCAAGATTTCTGGAGGGTACACTTACTGTCTACTATATCCTACTATATTCAGCAAGAAGTCGAAATATCGGGTTAAGTTTTGATTAACAATATTAGCTATTGGTTGTAAGAACGAGAAAATTTGCTATTATTATAATTATTTTAGCCGAGAATGACTGAATCATTAACATAGTAATTATAGCACATCCTCATTCTGTTATGCCTTGCAGATAAATCATCTAAGGCACTTGGAAATGATTTGTATTAGAATTATGGGTAGGGTATGGAGCTATGCTACAACTGTATAGGCTAAAATACAAATAGAACAAAAACAAAAATCAGTCAACAGCGTAGACTATTATTTTGATCACTGCAAAAGATAATTGGTGAGTGAACCTATAAGGGATGTTTATGTCAATTATTTCAGCTGTCAATTATTTCAGCTTTTTATTAGGCTGTAAACTATAATCACTTAATGACAACATCTGGTACAGTAAGAAAAGGATGGGTAATGACATGATTAACGCAATAATGAAGAGGATGGCTGCAACTGCAGGATTGTCTGGGTAGAAAACAAACCATTCAGCAAGAAAAAAGATGTGACTTGTCTCACAAAACATAATACCAGAAACTCAAATTATTCAATTAACTGGACATAAAAATTTAGTCCGGTCCGTGTTTTAGTCAGACTCGTGCAGCAGGATTCTCCGCGCTAGTTAATTGAAAAATACTGGAACTGTGAACGCTGACCATTTATAAGGCCATGCATTTGTTGACACCCACCCCTTATTACAATGGCTGAACAGATTCCTGAAGTCTGGGAGAGCACTTTGCAAGAAAATACCTCATACGGAACATTTGGACCTAGAGACGTGCTGATAGTAAAGTCCAGTGAAGGTTTACAAGGACCTGACATTGTTCCAAGACGAGAAGGACAGCTCACTCAAGAGGACCATGGCAGACTATCAAGCCAAGGTATTCCTTGTGAGTGCTGGGATAATGATGCTCAATTGATGAAGGCAAGACGCAGCAAGGAAATGAGGTATCGTGTTGTGGCTGTTGAAGATGATCCAAATATGACAGTTGGCTATGTAATAGAGAAGATCATAGCGATATTGAAGAACACCAAAATGCCTGGAGGTTGGTTATATTGAGGCTAAAGTATGCAAGTTTATCTATGTAAATATTGATATGGCTAGAGCAAATTAGACTTTTCTTTAGTAGATTAGTAGCTAGCTAAATATTTAGTTAGATACAACCTTGGCTCAAAGACTCTAAGGGCTATTAAGGCCAAAACAAGTAGAAAATTTTGAAAAAATATCCCATAGGAAAGTGATATGAATGGGTGGTGAGATTTAGTGTAGTCAGAGCAAGTTACCATTATCAGCTATTGTCAAAGAGAGGTAAATATGTCTGATATTTCTCTACACTCCTATATTATAATCGATATATATAAAAGCATTACAAATTTCACATCTAAAACCATACGTACTATCATCCTAAACTAGACATAGTTGTTTCATAATGCATGATCTACAGCATCGGTATAAAGTACGAGTGTAATTTGTGGTTATCTGCCTTTGTCATACAGTCATCATCACCTACTTTGGACCAGGAAGAAAGTGCAGTGGAGACTGGTGCTTCAAAGATGGATTTATATCTTTTCAAGATATGATTGATCTGTACGAGAAACATTTCATCGGGAAAGAATTGGGTATAATAAGTGATTGTAGCTACTCTGGTAGGTGGGTAGAGCTTGCTATGAACTATCTTGATGACTGCAAAATCCCTCCTTGTGCGCACTACTCCAGAGTTGCTGGTAAGCTTCTCTCTGTGATAGCGAGCTGTAATTCAAGTGAAGTGCCTCACACTCTGTACTTTTCGGCCAGGACCTATCGTAATGATAAAAATACAGGTCATGTTTACATGCATGACATTGGTTCAGAAATCGCTGAAAACCAACATGGCTGCTGCTGTCAAAATGGTGGCATCATATGTGGTTCATCGGGATTCGATCAAACGTGCCTATTACCTCCTACTTACACTTGGCAAAAGCTGATAATGGCAGAAAGGTTGTTTTATGTTCAAAATCCATTAGAATGGGCATTTGTTCTAGTTGTCGATGACGACACTATACTGAAATTAATTCGAAGTCGTGAAGTCTCTCCAACTGAATATGGAGAAATAATTAAGTCTGGCTATGGCAGTGAACCTCCAGCTGAAGTTAAACAATGGGTTAACCAGGAATACTTTGGGCATCACTGCTTTTAAGAATACTTACCTTTTTGTTTGTTTGCATATTATATGTATTAATTTTGTGCTCTTATTAAATGATAACACTAATGCTATTCTGTTGATCTTGTGAGATTTAAAGCTTGAATTAACAGGGGTATAGCTATATAACAGCCAAAATCATCGTAGCTAGCTACAATTACTGAAAACAACAAGCTGTGGTATACATGCACCATCTTGCATGCATTACAGAGCAGTTGGTTATAGTATCAGTTGTAATCAATTTAGCTCTGCAGAGAAGTGATCTATTCATTATAAAAGATCTTAATGTGCACACAGTCGAATGGTAGAGAAGGTGTGGCTACTTCCATAGAAACATATAAATGAAGTTATGCATTAAAAGTTTATTACTTGAAAAACCTGATTTTTGGCTGAGCATCAATAGAAATTAAATAAAGGTCTTGATATTTAATATTGCTAACTGTGTAGTCCTCTCCCCAATTGCACCTTTATTGTGCAATTAATCATCATAAGTATATTGTGTGGATAGATAGTTAAAATAACAATTAATTGAGCTAATTCTAGCTATAGCCAATGTAGGTACCACCCTCATAGTTGCCACCTGTCCTGAAAGCTCCAGGATAGTGCTGGATTTACGACTTAGCCAATATCCTGCAACAGAATTGTTACTCTTTCTATTGTTTGTCCCAATATTTTAACTTAACCCGACGTTTCGACTTCTTGCCGAAGTCCTCTTCAGGGGTCAACTGTCGTCTCGCGTAGCCAGACCCTTTACCAACCGTAACCGCTACGCCTTTCCTTCCCCGCGTAGCGGTTACGGTTGGTAAAGGGTCTGGCTACGCGAGACTAGGTCAACTGAGGTCGAACTCTCCGTGGTGATATAATCAAAATAAACTGGAAGATTTCTGGAGGCCACGCTTACTGTTTAATTTTATTATGTCCTGGAGGGTGATTTGCACGCAGCATGGACAGCCAGCATCCTGGAAGCTCTAAACCTATGTCTCTATTAAACTTGTTGTTGTCAGGTGTCATCTGTATGTGTAGAGCTTCCTTGATATTCAACTCACGATTTTTACTGGCTACAACTCTTACCTCTTCCCATTTAATGGGGTGATGCTGCTGCCAAGCATGTTCAGCAATGGCTGAAACTTTCTCATCACCTCTCTTACAAGCATCCTGATGTTCTTTTACTCTCTGCTCAAGCCTTCTAGTTGTTTCACCTATGTATACTTTACCACAACTGCAGGGTATACTATACACTATGGATGACTCTGTGGTAACAGGTATAGTATCTTTGACTTTAATAAGATGTGATCTTAGTGTCTTACCCGGGTTAAGTTATAATTAAAAATATTGGCTGTTAAAAAGAGAAATTTTTTTTCCTATTATTATAATTATTTCAGCCGAGAATGACTGAGTCATTGTTTATTTGATTCTAGAATTGCTTTTTTCATGAATATATTCATCCATTCTATCTGAAGAATAGTGACCACGCAGATTTCGGTAACCATACAACCTATTGTCGCCGGTTGCAGAATCTAATTATCATGCTATCATTGCCTCTTTATACATAATTGTTGTGATTTTGGGTGAGATGGGTGTGGCTTAATGTCCTGAACTATGATTAGAAAAGTTGACAACTGTGCACCCTTTACCCCAGCATAGTGGGTAAAGGGTGATACAAATATACTCAATGTTAAAAAACTGGCTCACTAGCCAAAATATGATAAATATTTATCACTTTGCAGAATTGCATGCACTTTTCATTGATACGAGTTGTCTGAGTTGTCTGTGTAAGTGGTGAGACCTTGAGGCGGGGTAAGATCCATTGGGTCTAGAATAATAATTATACTTAAAACTGCAATGCTTCTGCACTGCAGAGAAAATTGTTAGTCACATGTTATGAGCACAGTTGACATTAACTACAACATATAAATAAATACATGAATGAATTAATACATTAAACATAAAAAGTACTGAATTAAACAAAAACAAACAATCAAATAAATGAATAAATGAACAAAATAATAAGTAAATAAATAAAATTATATACATAATCGATTAAGTAAAGTTAAAATAAGATAAGTGATTAGCTAATTAATGAACTTTAGCATTGAATCTTACCGTTTTTAAGTGTTGAATCTGCACCAATGCAGTCCTCAAAATGAGAACAACTACATACAGCTATAGCTATTGCCATCCTTAGCAGTCTGGCATAGTCGACCCTTTACCTTCTATTATTGGGGGGATGGGGAACGAAGAGTCTGGGGACATGGCTATGTCAAATTTGTTCTGCCGCACTTATAATGCGGCGGTCAATTACCGTTAGCAAATGTCCCTCCCCAGCTGCAAATAGAAGTACCAATGCTGTCAGCCACCCTTTCAAAGCTAGGTTTAGCAAGTATGGTTCTAATGAGTATCTGTCTACTGCACAAATGGAGATTCCTGTACGGTGTCAGCCACTCTTTCATTGCTAGGTTTAGCAAACATGGCTAAGGAAGAGTGTCACACAAAGCAGACCGTATATTCTGTTGGAAATTTCCAAATACGTCTCTATGTGCCGCTAAAGGTATTCCCTCCACCAGCAACACTTACAACTAGCATAGCCAGTTTTCTGTCAGCAAAAACTACAGACACATTGCCCAAGAATTAAATCTGCATCTATTGCGGTGGTATAAGGGAGGTGAGGCACTGACCACTTCCACATTCCTCTAGAACAAACTTAGGAAGGCCATGTCCCCAGACCCTTCCTTCCCCACGCCCCAAATAATAGAAGGTAAAGGGTCGTCTGTGCCAGACCACTTCTAGCTAGGTCCACCCAACAATGCTAAATAAAGTCCTTTTCTATACAGTTCAAGTCTAAACAATTATCTTTTTAGACTGCCAATGTGGGATCACAAAGAATAGAAAATAAAAATGTAAAACTGACCAATCAAAAGGAAATAAACAATTACACACAAACAAAGTAATTGTAAAAAGTAACCTAGGCAACATAAAAATAATGCCTAAATTAAGCAGCAACTACAACTGCTGAAACTAGCACACAAGCAAACATACATACAGAATGAATGTGTGAGGAGGAATAAGTTACTACTGTGGTGGGTGTGGTCTCCACAGCTCGCTATGTAGCTAGAAGGTGGCTTGTTCACATTAAGTTGTTGTTGTTGCTTTTTGCTTTGTTTTTCAGTGCCCTAGTCTTCTTCAGTGATAACAGTTATGTTGCCCTCTTCTCTTTACATAGCTATAAAATTACCACTAAATAAGTTTTTGCATAAAATTTTAAAAGAAACATAATTAGCTTAGCTATTAACCATTGGCAGAAGTTAAAAAAAAATTTTTTTTTTTTTTTGCTAAGCTATCAGTAAATAATTAATTTTGACTCATTAAAAAAAAAAAAAGTATACAGGCTGAAGCACATGAAGCCAGAGTGACTGTCTGTTCCCACGGCTACGTGAAGCAGGCACACCAAATATCACAACTGATTCTGATGCCTTTCACGTTTCACAAATCAGCACCTTCTGGAATCCAAGATATGCAGCAGCTTCAAGAAAACTCACCTCATGGCGGCAACCAACCTAGTTAAACTCTTAGATATTTACTGCTAGGAAAATAACATCAGAGAAAGGGCAAAGAAAAAAAGGATTTGAGAATACTACTTATTAAAATACAGGTGCTCTAAAGTTACAAAAACAAACAAAATAATAATAATAAAAGAGGAACCACTTTTAATGGCTACTAAATTTAATTCTCCATGGTGATTGCATATCAGTAGAAAAATACTCTATACTTACTTAGACCAAGGCCTTCTAGTTTATAAAGGCCAACTTGTAATTGTACATTACCCACAAGATTCCTAGTAAGATATTATCAGTAAGTGGTAAGATAGAACTACAAGTTAGCCACCTGCTTGGAAGATCTAAGGTCTAAGTTAGCCAGCTACTGTTCTTGGGGGGGGGGGGGAATACACTGGCAGCCCCTTTGAATTTAACCACAAGGAGATTTGTATATGGTTGCAGTGAACCCGCTAATGTAAAGGATCGCTAATATAAAGGGTCCAATGTAAAGGGTCGCTAATGTAAAGGGTATCCAGTGAAAAAATCTGGTATATCTGAGTAGTGAGTAGGTAAGTAGTCATGAGGGAACTCCATTCCAAAAGTTAGAAATAATATTATACTACTAAAATCATAATACACAATAGAACTAGAACTAGAACTACTGCAGAAAACATGAATAGCTACAATTAGTCAATACAGTTTATTAGTCCTGAGGAAATAACCTTCATAAATGTTTATTCTTAGAAAAATTTTTGAAAAATTTCCAACAAGCTCGAGTCGAATAAGCCACTAGCAGTTTCAGATAAGTCATCTAAAATTGTGTATTAAATAATTGTGAATAAAAAAATTTTGCTTTGCAAATGTTAACTATATACTTACTAATATAGTACGTGGATGGATCCTAGGGCTGGCTGTAGCTTCATCTTCAGAAGTATTTTGACCAGTTTCACTGATTTGACATTTTCTTTCAGTTTTGGGGCTTTCTTTCTTTTCCTTTTGACTGTTAAGTCCTGTCATTATATAAATACTTTCCTAAAAAAAAAAAAGGAAAAAAAAAAAAAAAGAGAGACAAACAAAAAGCAAAAACAAACACAATCATCAACAAGATCATTGGAAAAGCTTTTCCAATAAATAAGGTAACTCTTCTTTTTATGTAATAATTGAGTGATTTAGAAATGCTTTAAAATAACCTATTGACCTCTATGTCATACCCCTTGATCTTGGTTAACTGTAGAGCAAACACCAGGCTTGTTCTTCTGAGCAATTCTTTTCTTTGTCTTTGCTTCCTCCACCTCAAATCCAATTATTTTTTCTTGTAATTTAATTTTTGTGTCTGTTGTATTTACAAGAACATATCGTAAAAAAAAAAATTATAGACTCTGAATCTGACCTTTTATTCTGTTGATAATTATGACCATTTTGCTTTCTCTTTTTTCCTTTGTCTTCTGATAATTAAAGTTAATGTTTTTCTCTTTCCTGACCTTCGAGCTAATCCTGCTATTTCTCATGTCTTGTATTTTCTCTTTCAAAATGAATTTCTTATCTAATAAAAAGATAAATTAGGCAGTAGAACAAAGTATAGCCTGTACCTTCAACTTTTATTTGCTCATCATCTTTGTTTATTTGAAGGAGTTCCAAAGAACACATCAATGCCGTAGCAAGGATAGGAATGGACATAATGGAAACCTGGAACAATAAAAATATGTTCTACAAAAAAAAAAAATGACAAAATACTTTATAAATGCTAATAAGACTTGCCTCCATGAAGTCACTTTCTAAGAAGTATGTTCTTGAAGGATCTGCATTACAAGCAAAGTAGCCATACTCAGTTTCATATAAAAGAGTGAGTCCATTTATAGCTACCATGGATTTGATCCCACTGTGTCTTCATGACATAAAAAAAGACCAGCAGGGTTACAAGCTTCATTAGCACAGCCATATCCTAATAATTCAGGTGTCTCTCTTCCAGAGTGTAGGATTCAGTCAAAATAATGTTACAAGTAGTGCTTGCGCACGCACACCGGCACCGGCAGGAGCTAGGAGGAAGTGCGTCAGCAGCATCAAGTTCGCATGCGCCAGATTAGTTCTGTTGCCCATCCAGCGTGGGCTCAATTCCCTCAGCACGCATGCGCTATAGGATTACAGTAGTCGTTCTGTCAGTCTGTCTGTCTGTCTGTCAATCTGTCTGTCTGTCAGTCCGTCCGTCCGTCTGCCTGCCTGCCTGCCTGTCTGTCTGTCTGTCTGTCTGTCTGTCTGCGACGCTCTGATTTTGGGGACTACTGACAATTAAACGTTGATTTAGGTGTGAACTCACTCAGAGCGAAGATTTAGGACCTTTCACTGCGGTACTTTTTTGAATTTCGGGTTAATTCTTGAGAAAACGCGAAGCTCTGCGTAGGTACCAGCTTTTTGGGGTAAGCGGTTCCCTGTGCCATTTTCATTGCTTGAGCTATATTGATGCCAGATTAAAATAGCTAACAATGATTGCTCGTTCTTTTGGTCTGAGATTATATTGTAATAAGCTAGGTAGTGTTTAGTAGCGCTGAGGGTTTGCACCTTCGGTGCTTTATTATTTAGGAGTGGATTGATGCCCTAGAACCTGACTGGATCTATATTGTAGTAAGTGTCCAAAGATAGTTAATGACGAATGAGTACAGAAATATATAATATACAATAATAGTGAGCTAAAAGTGAATGTAATTATTAACTACAGCTAGCTATATGTTGAGTTCAGAGCATTGCACGTCATGTGTATATAGCTATACTGTAGTATTCGCTGCCTACTTGCTGAAGCAGTCATGAATAAAATTGCAACGGGGACCAGAGAGTGGTGACAAAATGTGTCTTTTGCAAAGGATCCGTACTAAATTGTGGTCATGTGTAGCCAGATCTTTTACCCAGCATAGCTGTAGGTAAAGGGTCTGGCTATACAAGACCAACTAAATTGATGGTGATCACTAGAAATTAAGAATTGATGGATAGATTGTTGAATTATGCTAGCACTTTTTGAGCATATTTTTAAATAAGAAAGTGCCAACATTTAATCAATTATTTGGGCAGGTACATAGGTTGTGTATGTCCATACATAAATGTAAATATTTATTCCCATAGACGTTTCTATTGAGTTTTGAAACTGCACTTTCCCGCCGGCTCTGAAGTTTTTAAAGGGAATTTTGTGGACCTCTTCGGCATGTACTAAAACCTGGGACGGGACGGAACGGGACTGCTGCTAAAATGCGGGACAGGACGGGACAGCTACGACTCATTTGGGAAAGGGATTGGGCGCCACCAAATTAAAACAAACAATAAATTCTCCTTTATGTAACTACTCTACATGCACTTATAGAATTTTGCTATTAGAGCACATCACTAGTTATTTACATGGCATAGTTCAAAATAATTAATTTACTGAGTTCAAAGTCGGTTGGAAATAACGAATTATCTTCTCGCTTTAAATACATTTTTGCCCAGTAATAGCTGTTATGTCTTATCCAGAAAAACAAAAACAGGCGTGTCAAAATACAATGACAAGCCAAATAGTTCAACATGACTTCCCCAAACACTGTTGTTTTCTATCTTCATTGTGTGCTGTTCCACAGTTAAAGGATATAGCAGTATGGCTGAAAGTAACTACTGTTCAATGCTACAAACTTGGCCATGACTGTTTGTACTTGACAGTGGTTATCCTCAGTTCAAAAGAGAATAAACGATATGCCCCGAAACAAGCAATTTCCATCACCACTATTTGAATGCCTTTGTCTAGAGTGGCTCTGTAAAAAATAGTTCAGCTGACTGTTCAGCGATATCTATATAATAAAATATTCACTAATTCAAACAAATTACTATAACAATACAGCTCAGCGTTACTTTCTGTACTGCAAATTGGTTGTAATTATTAGACTGAAGAAGTTCTCTTAAGTCTTCTATAAAATATTAGGAAATTAAAATCTATATTATAGATGTATACATTTGTTTTTCACGTGGTGTGGAACTTCAGTGCACCTCCTAAAAATGCAATTTTTCCTGGGCCTCCAAACGTCTTTATATCTAAGCAATATATACAGGATCCACAATCAGCTGACAAACATCCGGCACATTTGAAACAACCACTTCCTATGACACAGACAAGAATGATAAATATGAATACAAAATTTGTAAACAAATAAAAATTTACTTGAATTATAATTCAGTTTTTTCGAGTCCTGGCACACAGGCTTAGTAGATACTTCATTCTTCTATAAGTTAATGAAAATAAACAAATCATTGTATGTTAATTACTATAATATCGTTTAATATTTCATTGTCAATCTTACTTGAAAGGCTGGCCATCTTCTCTGTAGGTATCTCATTGTTCAGGTTGAAGAAACCTTGCAAAGGAGGACTTCAGAAGATACTGGACATTGATGTGCCTGCGCAGGAATGCTAATATCGTTGTTCGTCAATGTTTGTCGATGTCAAACAAACTTATTTATATTGCCATAGTTTTGCTTTTTCTGTTTTATTCTAACTTATCTAACTATTTTGATCACTCCTTGTGTATCACTCCTATTCATCTTTATTTCCGGTATTTCTTAATTTATTGTTAGTAACTTTGTTATTCCTGTCACTACCAGGGTAGCCTAGTCCGTGATACTGTCTCGAACGCAAGATGGTATATATACAAAGGGTCTAATAACTGTTAGTGATAGTGGAGATTTACGACCTCCTTCTTGCCTAGCAGTGTAGGAAGACGTGGGAAACAGTCAAGGCTGATTGCACGCTTTATACTTAGATCTTTGTCGACCTAACACCCGCTAGTGGGTCTTACCTCTTTCAGGTTGGCTATGAGCCCGTTTGTCTGAGGTCACGAACACTTCGCACAGAACAAAGCCTTCCACTTGCTAGGAAGTCCCGAACACTCATTACCATTGGAAATAGTAGAATTATTCTCATGAATAACTTAACTATAAAAAGGATAAAAGATACAGTGTGACAATAATACAAACAAATGCTTAATGTTTAGCTCTAATAAACTAATATTTTTATCAAATGAATACCTTCACTAACATTGCAACGTTTAAATGCATGGTACAATTTGGATTGTCAAAATATAGCACATCCATCCAGCCAAGTTTAATAACAGCACTTTTAATATGTACCTAAGTATCATTCGGACGTGGTCGTTTTCTCCCACACTTTTTTTCTCATCTTGATCTAGTGTTTCTCTTTAATTGGGATAGATTTCTTCCACCAGACTTGGATGGTATTGTCATGCCCAAATTTGGCTGCCATGGTATTATTATTTCAATGATAAGAGCTCATCTAAAAAAAATTATATACTGCCCTTTGTGGATCAATAGCGACCAGTTTTAGCTAGGTGGGACTTAACATATATTTACTTCGTATGTATAGCTATATATATAAGCATTGAGAGGAAGATTAATCAAGTATGTGTGTGCAGGTGAAATAGGAGGTGGTGAATAATTTGAAGTGTATTTGACTACATAAGATTTAAGATAAGCTTGCTACTTAAATTGTTTAAGAACATCTAGAATTACAGTTGCACTTCATTACTATATATGCTGCCCTAATTATTTTTTTCCTTATTTCTAAGTCTTACACTGACCTTCCTTAGAGGAACTATCTGCTACATACAGAAAGACCTGACTTCCTTTAGGCTTTAAATAGGAGGAGAAGAAATTATTTTTCAAGAGGAGGATTCTCCCCAAAATATTAATTGGCGAGCGAGCGTAGCGAGCGAGACACTTACAGGGGTAACACAATCGAAAATCGGGGATGTTTATTTATTTATTTATTTATTGGCGAGCGAGCGTAGCGAGCGAGACACTTACAGGGGTAACACAATCGAAAATCGGGGATGTTAGTTTATTCAGCGAGCGAGCGAAGCGAGCGAAGCTGACTATCAGTCGTGTTCAATTGAGATTTCAGATATATATATATATATATGTAGGTATGTATGCGTACGTCAAAAAATTTCGCCCGCGCTTCTAATTACGTAAGTTAGGTAAAGCGTTTACAGTTCCGGTATTTTTCAATTAACGAGCACGGAGAATCAACTAAGTTTCAACCAAAAAGTTTATAGCTACTCTCTTCTTGGCGAAAGACTGAATGGCAAATTGTCAAGCTGCGCTTCTTTGCCACTGCGTTCGAAGTTTATTAGGTAATTCTGTTATTGTTAACTCTTCATGCCTAATCATTGCTATTATTTAGCGATTTCCTTCACAAATTATCTTTACCTATACTTATATATTTACTCGCTCGCCATGCATTTGCGCTATTCGAGCGCACCACTAGTTTATTTATTTATTTATTTATTTGTATATATGTATGGACGTACGTAAGGCATTTTTGTACTTTGACCCTCGCGTTTTTGTGTTAGTTCGGTTGCCGACCCCGTCCAAAATTGCACTAAACAGAATCCTCTGGTTTATCGATCAGTACCCGTATCACCCTAGAAATTGAATTGTTTACCTTTTTGAATTCTTTTGCGGGTGCAGTTAAAACTTGAAAACTTAAGGGACTTCCATTTCTATTCGAGTTAGTGGCGATGGTAAGTCAATGCGCTCTTTGTCATGGTTATAAGCCGTGCGCAACAGTATTTACTTGAAAATACATTGTCCACTAGACTACCGCGAAGGTAAGTCTGTGGAGGTGCATGTCCAGTTGTGTCAAAGCATTGTGTGTTACAACCACTACTTAGCTAAAGAATATCACAAAGAAAACTTTTAAATAACGTGTATTGTTTTGTTGTTGTTGTTTTTTCCTTCAATTCAAGCAGTTGCAGAGTGTTAGTTGTTACTATGGCACTGAAATCCCTTTACCCTGTATGCTAAATAAACAAACTGGACCTTATTTTCAGTAGCTTTAGTGTTAGAAGTCAAAATCATTCATATAAAAATATTATAGTCTTTAGGCTCGCTCGCCATTTGTGCTCAAGCACATCACTAGTATATATGGACGTACGTATGTCATCGCGTTTTTGTGTTAGTTATGTGGTCGACCCCGTTCCAAATTGCACTAAACAGAATCCTCTGGTTTATCGATCAGTACCCGTATCACCCTAGAAATTGAATTGTTTACCGTTTTGAATTCTTTTGCGGGTGCAGTTCAAACTTGAAAACTTAAGGGACTTCCATTTCTATTCGAGTTAGTGGCGGTGGTAAGTCAATGCGCTCTTTGTCATGGTTATAAGCCGTGCGCAACAGTATTTACTTGGAAATGCATTGTCCACTAGACTACTGCGAAGGTAAGTCTGTGTAGGTGCATGTCCAGTTGTGTCAAAGCATTGTGTGTTACAACCACTACTTAGCTAAAGAATATCACAAAGAAAACTTTTAAATTACGTGTATTGTTTTGTTTTTTTTGTTTTCCTTCCAAGCAATTGCAGAGAGTTGTTACTATGGCACTGAAATCTGAGAATCCTTAGTGGCGGTGGTAATTTGTCATGGCTATAAGCCGTGCGCAACAGTATTTACTTGAAAATACATTGTCCACTAGACTACTGCGAAGGTAAGTCTGTGTAGGTGCATGTCCAGCTGTGTCAAAGCATTGTGTGTTACAACCACTACTTAGCTAAAGAATATCACAAAGAAAACTTTTAAATAACGTGTATTGTTTTGTTGTTGTTTTTTTTCCTTCAATCCAAGCAGTTGCAGAGTTGTCACTATGGCACTGAAATTCATTTACCAAGTATGCGAAATTTAAAAACTGGACCTTATTTTCAGTAGCTTCAGTGTTAGAAGTCAAAATCATTCATATAAAAACAGTATAGTCTTTAGGCTCGCTCGCCATTTGTGCCATTATTTTTAAATCAATACTGCATTTGTATTTGATTGGCATTCATCCAAGTATTGCCTTTTGGTCCTCAGATAGGTGGCGACCAAATATTTTTTAATTCTGTATTGTTTAAAAGCCTGTGAAAGAGAGAGAATACATCTAATGGGTTGTTGCTGTTTTTTAAATCAATTGGTCCTCAGATAGTCTGGCACCATAACATTTCCTACCCAATCAGATTGCTCTAAAATAAAGCACTTTTTACTCTCAAAAAAAACCCTGCCTATTACACTACTTGATACTAAGAACTGAGCATTCCCAGAGCTGATTTGCTCAGGTCCCTCTCAAGGAACACAATGAAATCCCTTTACCTTGTATGCTAAATTTAAAAACTGGACCTTATTTTCAGTAGCTTCAGTGTTAGAAGTCAAACTCATCCATATAAAAATAGTATAGTCTTTAGGCTCGCTCGCCATTTGTGCTCAAGCACATCACTAGTAGCTTCACGTTTTAGTTGCGGTTATGTCCAGTCCCCTCCCGTCCCGTCCCGTAGGGGTGTGACTAAAACACGGACCGGATGACCGGACCCAAGGACCGGACTAAATACGCGAAAAACTCGCGCACCGCGAGCGCGCATGCCCGGACTCCATGTAAAATTTGTCTAGAACTGTAGTACTTTCTTGTTTCTCGTTCAGTGGCAATGAGTTGAAAAGATTTGTTACTTAGCAAAGGTAAGAAAAACATAGCCCAGACAGCACTCATGTAGTGTTGTCAGCATCAACATAACATTTTTGTAAACATTGCCGTTATTTACTAGCATTCCATTATTGTGTTGCATATTATCATATAACTATAATTGTTTTTGTTTTTACCATTGCCATAATAATATTACTACTACTATTAATAATAACAACAAAAAAAAAAAATAACAATAATGAGTAATAAAGATAATAATAATAATTATTATGGGGAATCTTTGAGGATGTAAGCCTTATGTAGCTACTTGGACTACTTTCAGAAATGCATAACAGGTGAACTTCCATCAGACTTGGTCTATATTATAGCTGATACTGCACCCTCAGCAGTAACTAAATCAAATACTCCTCCAAGCCTCAGGTGTGTATAAAGGAGCAATTGATTAATAGCATAAGAGGTGTGAAGGTAACTTCAGCCGAAGACTTATTGAAGATATGATGGGATAGTTAAATATTATAGCCATCCACCCACAGCACTGACTGTGCTCATTAGGTGAGAGCACACTAGCTAAGAGAATGTTCTAGAACAGTTAGGTAAGTTACAGGCGTGATTATGTAATGTGTGATATGATATCATCTCTTTATTCTTCATCCTCTTGTGGGCAGCCCCACAATTATAGTGACAATAATTATTATTATCATGTATTGAACTCAGGTACTCCCCATAGAGATTAATACAAATCAAACCACCCCAATATTTCCCCATATTACGTCCCCTTTGGCATTCTAAAAGTGTTATTGCATCCCCTTGGGGTTAATTCCAATTTTTCTGTCTTCCTAATAAATTTTTATGGTAAATAAAAACACATCGTTTTGACATATCTATAATATGTGTTATTCTTTTATCTATTAGTGAATTACTACTATTATTATTGTGTGTCTTTAGATGATGTGGACATTATGAAACTTCGTGTTTGTGTTGCTATAGGAAAGCCCCATTTTAGTGGTCATGCCAAGTAGAGGTGCATGTGGTCATGGTTGGGGCCAGTACACAGAGATATGTAACGAAATGTGCCACTTTTAACTGGACATGTGTTTTAATCAAATGACAATGAATTACACTGAAAGTAACAATAAAACAAATAATCTTTCTTATGTGATCATTGCTTGCAATGAAAGTGTTTATATACAATCATGCTGTTTTTTCCCCCCTCTATGAATATGTAATGTCATCCCAAAAAAGTGGTCAGGCCTTAGCCTGACCATGTACTCTGGCCCCTTTGTTATTCTAGTGAGGCCTTTATATAATTGTTGAGACTTTGCAGATTTTTGTATCCAGTTAATTGAATAATTTGAGTTTCTGGTATATTTTGTTTTGTTAGACAAACAGACTTTTCTTGCTGAATGGTTTGTTTTCTTCCCAGGCAATCCTGCAGTTGCAGCCATCCTCTTCATTATTGTATTGTGTTAATCATGTCATTACCCATCCTTTGCTTTTTGTACCAGATGTTGTCATTTAAGTGATTATAGTTCACAGCTAAATAAAAGGTGATTCAGAAGTGCACATTTCTGAGGGGCGCTTTTGAAGAAACATTTCAAAAATACGAAGTGGGCAACGAGATAAATTATTTGGGGTGCTCCACATTTTGTGCTTAAATTGTCTGCTCTAGTCTCACCTGAGCATATTTTGGTGTCTCTCTCATTAAATTTAACGTATTTGGGGCCATCTGGAATTGTTTGGATAGCAATATCTACGTACATTAGTTTGTAATGTTCGTCTTTGCCATGCAATCCCATGTGCAGTGTGAGTAAAAACCAAACTGTATTTAATAATACCTCTGGACGAGAGTCTCCTAAAGTTCCTAAGGCCCGCATTGAGTCAATATCACTGATTTCTAAAGCTTCAGTTGCTTTAATTTTTTTCCTTTTCCTTCTTATTTTCAGTATTTTTAATTTTTTCCCTCAAGAATGCAAATTTGGCATCTCGTACTTGTGTAATTCTTGTGTTAAATGGTGGTCCAAACTTCTTTGAAATGAAGTGAGAGTATCTGGCTTGTACAGTGTATTATCACTATTCCTCACAGTACAGAAAAAATGTTCTAATATATGGTCTAATTCAGTTGGGGTTATTTAGTCTATTATTCTGTACTCCCTAACCAACTCACACCAAGTATACCACTTGCTAAAATCTCATATTGCCTTCTGTTTTGTATTTATAGTTGTTTTGTTGGTCAACAAACAATTCCAGTTCTTGGTCATAAACACACAGAATTCAGTGATTTCTCCATTTGTCCTCCGTTGTGAACTGGGTTAGAATCAATCCTGTCCGTAGTGAGTCCTCGTTGGTGTTCGAATTCTGTCTTGATCATTTTAAGGACTTCATTGTTGAAAAACCCCAGTATTGAAGTATCTTCAGCTATATTATGTTTGCTGAGAAGTTTAATAGTTCAGTGAAGTGTTTGAAAATGTTGTTGCTAAGAATTAGTTAGTGCACGTGTACATGATGAATAGGTTATATTGAATACCATGAGAACCACTCGTGTTGGGGTGGTATGGCACAAGTGGCCCAGGCATGAGTGCCAATACTAGTGACAAACAAAGTGATATTTCACGGTATTCAGTGTATAACCTATAACTTTTAGTAGCATTACTATTATTGTATTTATTTTATTATTTACTAATATTATTATTACTATTATTATTATTACTATCATTAGCTATTGTTATTATTATTTCATCATCATCATCATCATCATCATCATCATCATCATCATCATCATCATCATCATCATCATTATTCAGTCATTCTCGGCTGAATAATTCTAATTTTTCTCATTCTAACAGCCAGTATAGTTAATTAAAACTTTTAGACTTCTTGCTGAAGGACCCCTGAAGAGGACTTTGGCAAGAAGTCAAAACATCGGGTTACTGTTAGAACAAGAAAAATGTGCTATTATCATCATTATTGTGATTATTATTGAATTCTAGCTTGCACAACCATTTGACACCTTATTTTGAAGTGTAGATATATGTTAATGAATTTTATAGCTAATTTAAGTGTGTACGGCAGTTTACCCTTGTATAATTTGTTACAGTGTATGCATCTGAAGTGACTTCTCATCAATTAAAGAGTGTACGACAGTTTCCCCTCATATAAGTTGTGCCAGTGGATGCATCTGAAGTGACTTCTCATCAATTAAAGAGTGTACGACAGTTTCCCCTCATATAAGTTGTGCCAGTGGATGCATCTGAAGTGACTTCTCATCAATTAAAGAGTGTTGTGACGGTGAATGAATCTGAAGTGACTTCTTATTAATTAAAGAGTATGAACATTTAGCTATGTATGTGACCAGTACAGACAAAAGCAGTATATTTGTAGGAGATAGCTAGTGAAAATGCACTAAATAGACTTATGATCTATTAGTTAATCCTTTGTAGATTGCTTAAAGTATATAGCAACACTCTCTAATACTGGTGATCCCCGCCCCCACCCCAAGGAAGAATTTCAGTATCAAATATCTGTATAGGAGCTTATGTAATTAAATAAGCTATTATATTTAAAAGTGTGTTCATAATTTAATAGTCTATTCCAACCAACAGTAATAACTGTGGTGTGTTCACTTGCACGATGAGTTTTAAATCATTGGTTATTTTAAACCAGGCTATTTTCCAACGACTAATAATGCAATGCTATTTTGTAATTTTTAAATTAAATTTATTATTTTTAGTGTGCCAGGCATCAAAGAATAAGAATCCCTTCTTTTTTCTAAACGGGTAACACTGTATTTGCTCCTATACCCTTAATCTATTGTTCCCTGCAGGATGATCTTCTGTCAATTCAATATTGGATATGCTATGAATTGATATTTTGAAGAGTAGAACTTTTATAACTTAAATGCAGGCATGCAGGCCTCTATATTCATATTAAAGGAGTCCACTTCAAGTATCCCTCTATATAATTTTAGCACTTGAATGTGATGGTGAGTCCTGGCATAAACGTGGAGTTTGAAGTTATAATTCAATGCCATTGCCATTCTCTTATGCAATATTTATGGCCTTGTTTATAACATTCCGTGTTTAAAAGGTGAATCCCCGGTGTGCCCTTTGACCAAGCTCCTTCTTCATTCAAACTTAAAAAGTAGTCGTGCAAAGAAGAGCCTTCCAGAATAGCTCACTATTCATCAGTATGTTTAAAATGACAAACAGGTGTGTATACAGTCATTTTTGCTTGTGATATAGTAGTTAATCCTGCGGCTCCATCCTACTCCAAAGGAATATCACCTCACCCCAACCCATAGTCCCATTCCTGCTGCACCATATTATATATGGTAAATACGTTATTAGTGAATGTTGGAAGTTCTCCCTCCCTCCCCCCCCTCCCCCTCATCCCCTCCCCATACTAAACAAGTGCATTGTTAACAGTACAAATTATTATGAACTAAATAATTGTGGTTAATATGAACATTTAAAAAATTCTATGAGGTTACCAGCTAACAATTGGCACATGCAGTTATAGCAACACCATTTTAATTACTTATTTTAATACTTAATTCTCCATTATATATTAATCTGCATGGGCCAGTATTCTGAGTCCTTTTCTAGTCATTTTTATGAAGAAAGAAGAAAATGCATCAAGTTTGACATTCAAGGAATACGTAAAGGGGCTTATGGGCTCAGCTCCCTCCCTCCTCCCCACATCCCACCCCACCCCTACACCCCCACATTCTTATTAAAACTCATGAATATGAATACTTCAGTGATCTTTCCATTCAGTATTTGGTGTGCACCATCAAAAGCCTCTTTTTTTTATTTTATAAATGCAAAACTATTAACCAAAATAATATATGGCTCGGTGACGTATTGATTCTACTTACCCAATTCCCATAGCTACCTCCCTGTACCCCACATCTATTACTACCCCCCTATATACTTCCGTAGCATTTCTGCTGAGTGGTTTGGCCAAGGTAGCCGCCAGAAGCCCCACCCCCGGGCCAACTGTGCTGGCTCGGGGCAAGTACATGGGGCGGGGAAGATACCCCATTTAATCCCGGCGACACACTGTATCACGGCAGACAGCACAAGGCTGCATGCCAGAGTGTGAAAAACCAACAAACAAACAAAAACAAAACAACAACAACAATAACAACCACAAAACAAAACAAATTTAGTACCAGACGGAGCGCTTCTCTCCCCTAGTCCTATACTCAGTAAGGTGTGGGTGGGCGGGCATTTTGCGGTTAAAAATTTTGCCACACACTTCGCTTTTTCCACGGAGGGTAGACTGACCACACGAGGCAAGTCAACCTGCTTTTCTCCCGCTTGACCTCACGTGAAGGCATGCCCCGCGCACCTATACCGACCCACACAAATGACCCCCTACCCAAAACCGTAGGAGTTCCCGCCTAGCATTAACCCCACCTAACTTGCAGTTAAGTGGCCAAGTAATATACTCTAGCTTCTATTAATGTCGTGTGTGTGTTTGTGTGTACCAAGTTACTTCTTGATTGAAGGTGATCCCTCAGGATAGTATCTAGCAGTACTCGACAGTATACTGTAAATCCTGTGTAGTTGAATTTAGCTGCGTCAATGACCAACAGTTTTTCTCGCATTGTTTTGTTTTCCTTATGTTAAGGTGCTCACAACTTACTGTTACCTATGTTAGGCTGTTTCCAGTTGCTGTTGTCTTTGTGTACTAAGCTGCTGTAATTTGTTCTAAAATGATATCTAGGAAGTTGACAACAACTGGCCACCCACAATTTTCCACTCATCTTGAAATCAGTACCCAGCTTATGGCCTTTCGTACACAATATCTAGGACACGTTTCCAATAGTATGGAAAACTCTTTCTTTAGCTAAAATTCACTACGAGATATTTCAAAATAGGAGGAAAAACTGTTGTGTACTCTTTAATTAGCTAGAATTCACTAACATATGTGTCTACACTTCAAATATAGGAGTGGAAACTGTTGCGTACTCTTTAAATTGGCTAGAATTCACTAGCACATGTGTCTACACTTCAAATATAGGAGTGGAAACTGTTGCATACTCTTTAATTAGCTAGAATTCACTAACACATGTATCTACACTTCAAAATATAGGAGTGGAAACTGTTGCGTACTCTTTAATTAGCTAGAATTCACTAACACATGTATCTACACTTCAAAATATAGGAGTGGAAACTGTTGCGTACTCTTTAATTAGCTAGAATTCACTAACACATGTACCTACACTTCAAAATATAGGAGTGGAAACTGTTGCGTACTCTTTAATTAGCTAGAATTCACTAACACATGTATCTACACTTCAAAATATAGGAGTGGAAACTGTTGCGTACTCTTTAATTAGCTAGAATTCATAATAATAATGATAATAATAGTTGTAATAATAATAATAATTATTATTATTATAATAACAATAACAAAGATAATAATGAAGATAATAAATTATAATAAAATTAGTTATAATAATAATAATAATAATAAACACAATAATAATAGTAGTCACTGGGAGAGCGAAGCCAGACTCTCACTAATGAGTTCAATTGAGATTTTGGTATAATTATACATGGTAAAGTTCAAAGAGGTCAATGCGTATCTATGCCCAGAGGCTACTTTAAAAATATAAATAGTAGCGCGGGCACAAGAAATTTAGGAGAAAAGACTTTGAAATAATGCCAGGAAAAATAAATGCAAAGAGCTACAAAACAGACATTCACAGTTAGGTCTTACAAACTTAGCGGAGTTCATTTACATTCTAAATTCTATTATTGGCAGTGGCAAGTTTCCATGGTTAATACGCTGTTTGTCACAGCTCGCTCGCCATTTGAGCTGAAGCACATCACTAGTTATATTGTTTTATTACTAATAGTGTAATTGTTATGTTGTTATCATTGTTATTATTATGGCAATGGCAACAAGAATAATTATAATTATAATGGAATTAAATAATGGAATACTATTACAATGCATACAACAATGCGGTTTGGAAGCATCACTGACAACACAATAATTCCCCTCTATAAGTACTGTCTGACCTTTATGGCTCTTTCTAATCCAACTAAATTCTTCAATCCACTTTGAATTAAAGTGGCACAATCTTTTTTCTTAAGGGACGGACCCTGATACAAGCTAAAGAAGCCAAGTTTTTATGTAACAGAAGCCAAGCTAGTGCATGCAGTGCAGTAAGACTTTTAAATCCAAGCTATTCTATAACAGAAGTGCAGAGTTGTGGGTAGGATTCGTAAACTTGTGCATTGCACATGCTGATAATTACACTTGTGTGGCGGGACGGGACAGATAAGCTAATTACAGGACTGTCACGGAGGTTTCCGGGACAGTTGGCAACTACATGTGAAGTATCATTTTGACAGACCTACATGGCTAGCTTTACGAATTGACTTATGTCACGCAACTTGGCTGTGATAAATTTTAATACCAGCAGATTATCATCATTAGCTAGCTGTTTTGATAGAGGATGACCACAATAATTCAAGAGAGATTCAATGAGGATCTTAGAAGAAAGCACCTATTACATTTGTGGCAGCATGTCATTAGAGGCACAAATCATGGCTTAATAGCTAGAATAAAACATGACCCAGGATACCCATTCCTTGCTAATGAAGTAATAAAATGCTACTGGCAGATCATCCCATGATTTCTAAGTGTAGCCAAAACGTTTTGTGTAAACATAATGAACACAATGGAAAATTAGTAAAAACATATTGACAGTGATTTCTGAAGAAGTCCTGCCATTGAGTTTTGATGTCGCCATATTTTGTCTCCAGTTTTGAACTAGTTGAACTTAAAAAGTTAGAAAGCCTTATAAAAACTACTGTGAGTAGGCAATAGTAAAGATGATCAATAAGGTTTCTATCTCAAATATATCATATTTCTCTTTCTGAATTTGACAAGGTTTCTCTAACATCATGTTTCTCTTTCTCTGAATTGACAACAAAAGCTTGCCACTGCATCTGTTCAAATTATTCCAGTTATTGTAATCATCTAATAAGGTTTCTATCATGTTTGGATGCTGCTGTGGAACCTGATAGAAAGACAATGCACTAGGTTCTCAAGTTTCATTTATGCAAAATTATAATAACTCATGTTCTTCTTTCTCTGTATTTGACAACTAAAGCTTGTCAAAAATATAATAAACTCAAAACAGCTTTTGTTTCTACCTGTTCACATTTAAGTGACCCGAATAATTTGTGCTGCTTTTTTTTTTTTTTTTACTGCTTTTTTTTTTCCCCTAAACATTCTGGGAAAAATAGTACACTTAATGAATTAATGTTTAGTTATGAACACTGTAAAGAATACAAGACAAAAAAGTTACTACCATAGAGATTAGGATGTGGTATTTATACACTGCAGTGGCATAGAAAGGGAACTGATGCCCCCCCCCCCCCCTAATAATATTGGGGCACAATCTAATAAGGTGATTTCTCACATGAAAAAGCATGCCCTCGGAGCACCTCCTATACCGAAGCATCTTCAGAATCAGTAGTCTAGCAGCATTATGTTCAGCAGTGATATCCTCCTGTGTAGGACAACATAGTCCAACTCTCGGACGAAGTAGACCACATACTGCTCATGCTCCTACTGATTTGATATGATAGCACAATAGCCTCAAGAGTGCAGTACCACGGGGAACCTGGGGTAATAAAGTGAATTAATTATATCTGGTTCACTACCTTCTACCTTCTCTTTCCCAGCCACTCCTCTGAGCCACGCTCTTTGCTTGTATAGTTTGCCAGTGGTGGTACCAGGCCACAAGCTCTCACCCCTCCCCTTCACTGAGTGGTGTGAAGGGGCGAGAATGTTGGGGCAATTCCCAACATCCGGCCTAGCACCTGTCACATTGCCTTGGCAATGGAATTAAATTGTATACAACCTCAAGGATGGCTCCACCATATTTTTTAGTGGCCTGGCCAGGAAGTGGGTGTGACCAATTGTGGTATGATGAGCTAGGTCATGAGCCTTGACGGTAGCTGCTACGAGAGAAGTCACTGTGGAATACAGTCAAGGAGTTTCCTAGTCCATGAGTCAACATGTGTGCATAGGTTAAGTTGAATATAAGTTCAGGTTAAGTGAATGTAATTGCATGAATAAGATTAGTGAATGAATGAAAATGCATTAGGGTAAGGTTACATGAACAAGTCCAGAGTAGCATGAATAAGCTAGCTTCATGTGGGAGGAAGTCATTCTACTACATCTTGCAAAGATAGAAGCTCCACGCCAGAAGATAAACCGTCCACCTGAGGATCAGTGTCGTCTTGCCAGCCTTGCCGCAACAACGCATCATAAAGTTTGTTCTTCACACGTTCTCGATAGACAATGTTGAAGTCATAGTCTGCTAGCTGCATTCACCACCGCCACAAACAGTTATTTAGCCTGTTAGAGGTGAAGAAGTGGACTAGAGCCTTATGATCTGAATACAGTGTGAAGGTTCTTCCCAGCAAGTAAAATCTGAAGTGCCGCACAGTTTCGAACACTGCAAGAGCTTCTAATTCTGTAGCTGAGTATTTCTGCTCAGCAGAAGAGAGCTTTCTGGAGTAAAAGGAGACTGGGAGCTGTTCATCATCCCTACAGACAAGCAATGCTCCGCCTACCCCTTGCGAGGAGGCATCACATGCAACACAATACACATCACTTGGAGAAGAAACACTCAAACATGCATGGTTAGCAATTGAACAAATAATTGAGTTGAAGGAATCAGTTAAAATTTGTGTCCACACTATTTTGTTTGGATGTCTTCGTCAAGACAGAATTGAGAAAAGATGAATATGATGAAAACTGAGGAATGAAACATGAATAATAATTACAGTCCAATTAATGATCTCATTTGCTTTTTGGTGATGGGACGACGATATTCTTTAAATTGCTTCACACAAGATTCAGGAATAGATAGTGAACCATGACCGACCACTCAACCTAAGGACTCGAACTTAGTGCTGCCAAACTTGCATTTGGATGGCTTTACTGTGAGTGATCAGCTATACATTGTAATACCAAGAAAAAGTGTTCCAGATGTTCCACCCAGTTAGATGAAAAGACAACATCATCATCTATGTACGGTTCTACAAATTCAGTGTAGTCAGCAAACACTCTCTGCATCAAAACCTGGAAGGCTGCTGGGGCATTACGTAGAACAAATGGCATACGCTGGTACACAAGCTTTCCCCATTTGCATGAGAATGCAGTGAAATCCAGGCTGTCAGGATCCATGGGCACTTGGTGAAATCCTTTGCACAGGTCCATCTTTGACAGGTATTTAGCAGAACCTAACTTAGCAATGATAGACTCGGGTGTTGGCATGGTGAAGGGAATAGGCACTGTTATAAAGTTGAGTCAGCAGTAATCTACCACAATACGGATCGTACCATCCTTCTTCCTGACTGGAATTGGGGGAAATGACCAAGGACTGTCACTAGGAACAACAATGCCACTCTAGCAAATTATCCAGCTCTTGTTTGAAGCCAGATTCAATTGCCATGGGCAAACCTGTAATTAGGTGACCACAAAGGGGTTGTTTGAGTTACATTAAATTAATAGAGTGGGATGCAGATGTGGTATGACCTGGTGAGTCAGAGAAGATATGATCAAAATCTGAGAGAATACTCTGTAGCTCGGACTGTTGAGCATCAGTTAAATCTGAGTCTGCTAATGGATTAAGTGAGTGACTGATAGCATCATCTGATTCAGAATCAACAATACACAGAACACGATGACATTCAACATTTTCAACAAATTGTTTGAGCAAATTGACATGAACAATCCTGGGGTTTGAATGAACGCAACTTATTATGATCAGATTTATGTCTTTCCTGTACAACACAATCTTTCAAGTTAGATTTGAGAGCACCTAAAGTTGTTTCAATATCTTGCTGTAAACACACCATAAAATTACTCACTGCTATGTTATGTGGAGTGGAATCAGTCCAGAAAGATGTAAGTTTATCAAGTATATGAGGTGTAGAGTGTCCATAGTGGAGCTCTATGGGGTATCGTACAACCATGCAGGGATGGTGGCATATTTCTTAGCCAAACGAGTGCTAATGTTAAAATCTTTGGCCAATCTTTTAGTGAATGAATGAAAATGCTTTAGGGTAAGGTTACATGAACAAGTCTAAGGTAGCATGAACAAGTTAGCTTCATGTGGGAGAAGTCCTTCTACCACACCAACGGAGACAGGAAGTGAAGAAATTAATGCAGTCAGTACTGTATGTATACACAGTGAATGTACTAGTTACAAAATGTAATTGTATTATATTATTAGCTAGCTAACTATGTTTAATGTTGTAATGTATAGATTATATAATGGAAATACTTATTATCGCAAGTAATTTATCTCAGTGCATGGTCTATAGTGAGACAAGAAAAATGTTAAAAATCTCAGACACTAGATGCCTACATTACTGACCACTGTCTTGAAAATTTGGTTGGCTGGAATTTCAAGAATTATCAGCAGCTGCAGAATTCATGGAGCAAGAGAAACCACAGTAACCATCTTAAACACACTATCACACTAATTTGGCAACGCGCCACACTTATGAATTTGACAGTATTGATATTGCCATATTTACTGATTGCCTGGCCAGAGTGGCCCGGTGCCATAAAATTTTAGGGCCCCCATTAATTGGGCCCCTCCCCGGCCCCGTTTTAACGGTAAATTAGGGGCCCCCCTTGTAAAACTGGGGCCCCCATAGTATAGAGGGCGCCAGCTGGAATAAGGACCGCCGTATTAATGCATGCCAATCAGCACATTCCATCTTGTCAATCAATACCTTACTCACCTGTGGTGGATGGATCAACCACCTCTGAAGAAGCAGTATAGACAAGATAATGAGAATCAACTTAAGGAGCAGAGCACCAGTAAAGGAAAGGGTAAGAGCAGACATGCTCCAAGGAAGCAGCAAATTAACGAGCAGCTAGCAATAGAAATTCTTGCTGGAGCTGAGCTCACCAATCAACATATGACCTTTGCTACTACTCTCTTGAAGCAGCAGTTTCCTGAATTGGATGGCCTGCAGTTTACCCTTCTATCACAGATAAATGCTTTTCGTCTCAGACTGCAACTCGATCCAACTCCACCACACAAGGCAGTTCCACTGGGTTACGTCAGCTTCAGTAAGTGGCAAAATATATCTGTATGACTCTAAATTCAGTGGTGGACCACTCTCGTCTAGTCTTCAAGTGCAGCTATCACTTATCTATAACACCATTGTGGAGGAAGAGAATACAAAGTTTATTTGTGTTAACTGTCCTACAGTACAGCACCAGCTAGGAAGCACTGATTGTGGAGTGTTTGTAATAGCATTTGCCTATCATGCAGGTACAAATTAATTGTAAATACAATAATTATTTTAATTTATATTGTAATGATTAAAATTAATTATAGCAAAAGGAGATGACCTGACACTGATGAAATTTAGGCAAAAATGGCAAATTTCAATGACATAACAGCACATTTCAATGACATAACAGCAAATTTCAATGACGGAGGGGGCCCCAAATTTCCGTTATATTGGGGCCTGGGGGCCCCAAATTTACTGTAAGATTAGGGCCTGGGGGCCCCATTTTAGGGGGGCCCTGATCTTATGACACCGGTGGTAGACACCACCCCTGCACTTATATATAAGTAACGAAGAAAAAAAAAATGAAAAGAAGAACCTTGCTCCGCCTGTCTGCTTTGTCTTGCTCCCGGCGGTTGACTTGCTGGCTTCACGGGTTCCTCCCGCACGTGTTCGCTAACTCGTGTTCACCACGCCCGGTGAGACAAAAACAACTGTGGCCGCCTCTGTCCACTCCCCCCCCCTTCCTACACTACAATTCTCTATGTTTAGCCGCTGAGGCTATAAAAGTGGGCGCTTGAGGCATTTATTCTGTGAGAAAATAATAACTGCCGAGAATTAACAACGAGACCTGTGCTGTATCCCTGTAGTGTGTAGTGCAGTTATCGTGACGGTTGCCTCTTCTGCAGTGCTCAACATGAAGTTGGTTCTTTTATTCACTATTCTTTTCTTCTCCTTTGTTGCAAATGCAAATGGTAAATTGAGAGATCTTTACACTTTATTATTCAAATTTTTTTTATTGCTAAGTAATGAAACAGCCTGCTGTTATATTAAAAAATGGCTGACTCTGTGATATTATATTCACAGGTGCAGTGCTCAGAGTTCAACTTTCTCCAAAGCTGTTGCGAGTGAAGGAGAATGAGGTTGCCAAATTCAGCTGTAAATACTCTTGTGCAGTGAATAGAGCCAATTCGCACACAACATTGTGGCTTATCGGAGACAGGCTCTGGCCAAGCAGCTTCAGCAACAACCCACGGAGTTTTTCATGGTTTACCCGGTGGGCCGGAGGGGGAATAACGATACTCAATGTTCAGGACAGGTCCACCTGCAAGGGGCAAAGTGGATATAAAATCCATGAAATGACTTTGGTGGTGACGAATGCAAGCAGATGGAACAGAACACCGTTGCAGTGCATGGCTCAAGAGACTTCAACAAGATTCATAAGCTACTTCTCACCTTATAGCGTGCTATTCGTGGAGCCAGTTGCAAGTAAGAGGCTTAAATTACACAAAATAATAGTCATGTTTAAACAAAATATGGTTCCAAACTTGTAATTAAACTCGGGTCAACAACAGTGGCAAGTCTGGAAATTTATTCAATTATAAAATTCTGTTTAGCTGGCCTGATATTAACTCAATTGGGAAATGGCTTCATACAGGATAAAACATGTCATTACTTACTATGATTTAATATTCTGCAGAAGCATCTACACCAGCTCCAGCTACACCTATGCCTTGCCCAACTCCGACTACGGTTACCAAAGAAATCACAATAACCAAAAGTAAGTGCTAGAAACTGTGTTACTGCAAGTTTAGCTGATCCACTAATTAAACAAACAATATTAACAATTTGTTTGACTGGTAACCATGAAGTACTCTTAATTATTTCCCTTTTTCCCCCCTCTCTTTAGCAATCACTCAAGTCAAGGAAGTCACTAAGATTCGTGAAGTACCACACCCTACCAACGTCCCAGCAATAGGTACTTACTACATGTTTCCATGTGAATGTTGTCTGTAGGCCATCTTAAAAAAAAAAACTAGGAACTACAGCCCAATTAGAATGTCTGGTAACCTATTACAATTAACATGTATATTGCATTCAATTTACACTGAGTTATTGTTTGTTTTGTTTCCAAGTATTACACCACCTTTTGTTGTTTTCCTTCCTGTGTTAATAGGGACTGAATGAATGAAGGACTACTATATTATAACTACAAATGAATCAAAAGTAACCCAAACTGCAAACTGTCATGGAAAACACTACATAAATAACTTTACTTCAATTAGAATCATTGCACATGTGCTATTCCTCAATACATACCACCAACTGTCCTGGAGACTTGGATACTATTCTCTTATTAATTATAATGTATTACATCACTGCTTTATTATGTCATTTGAATATCACGGGCAATAACTAGAAGTAACAAGACAGTTATACAAAAAAAAATATATATATATATATAAAATATAATAAGAACACAATAATTGATTATAATAACTAAGAATTAATAATAATAAATAAATAACGAATATAATAATATTCATAACAATAATAATAATTCAACATAAATAGTTTGGCCCACCAAACTCAGCAAGTTAATCAAGGGCACGATTCAAAACTAGAAATGAATGTTCCTTTGCTTAGTTAAGTTTTCTCCCCCCAGTTTCATTCTCTCATACAAAATATTTAATCTTCGAAAGAAAACGAATTCTAGAGTAAGTTTACACAGGTCTGTGCATGAATGAATCAAGTGCCAAGCCACTTGCAATTGAAGGTCTTAAAATGAAACACAAAACAAGACAAAAGAATAATCATGTAAAGTACAAAATAAAAGTTAAGTCTGTACATTAAATTACTATAGTCCAAGCCCAGAGGTGAAACCACACCCACTCAGGGTAGTAATCGAGTAGTATCGTCAGTGAGGCTGCCATCGTCATCGCCATCTTGCTCGGAACTTCCAGCTGCTGCGCCCGAGGAGTATGCCGGTGGCGGAGGAAGCCCTGCAGGTGCAGCAGTGGGAGGAGCCACCACGCTGTAAATGGGAGCCGATGGAAGGCTAGGAGGCTGAGTGCGAGGGTTGTCGGGAACTTGAGCCATCGCTGGAGGCGTGGGCTGGCCTTGCTGCTGGTTAGCGTCCTCTGCATCCACTTTGACGGACTTATCTTTCCCCGTCACAGCCTGGTCGTAGGTGGGAGGCATGTTGGGATCGTGCGGGCGACCGTTCTCCCTCGGTCGGATCGTGACCGTGCGAGTGACATGTCGCGGGGGAACTCCCCGCTCGTTAATTAAGTACGCCGTGCGTTGAGTGTACCCTTCCGGTCCTAAAGTTCTCTCCACGCCAACAATATGAGCTCTGGAAGTCAAACACAATACAGAAGTCTCACTCAAAATCCCATGTCCAACGAAAACATTGCAATCCCTCCCATCTCACACCACACTTAATTACCATGCTTGCATATTTTTTTTTTTTGGATCGGAAGGCAAACATGAAGTTGCCTAGACAACACATTAAAAAATGTGAAGGTCACTCCAACTATTAGTTCTAATACATTTGTTTTAACTTAAGTGTTCCAGACATCTAGTGCTCAACACATGAACGAAGAATGCACTATCTAAAAAGTCGTTAGCTAGCCATGCTCTACAAATACTGCTACATTACCAATTCCGTGCCCAGTCTCCTACATACCAACTACATGAGAAGAATAAATAGCTAGAATTCTTAATTGGAACTGCATAAGGACTCTGCCTTACCAAAAAGGTGCTAACAACAATCACATGTGCAGTTCATGTTCTTGAAATATGGAAGGACAGCATCAAACACACACACAAATGTACACACACACACACAAATGTACACACACATAAATTAACCAGTCTCAGTAGACCCTCAGTTATCTGAACCCCGTCTATCCAAACTCTCGCTAATCCAAACACCATTTTTTTGGAATTATAATGATATTCATTGGAATTTTGCTGTGCATTAAATAGACAAGAGATTAAGACCCCCCCCCCCCCCCCCACCCCCCCCCACCTTATTCAAGACTTATTTCAAATATCCGATTTCAAATATGAACAACCCTCGGTCCTGAGGGTCTACTGTATATAGCTCAGGTGTCAATTATCACTGACCACCCTTACCCCGACCAAATATTCACACCTCATTTATGCACCCACCCTTACTGACCAAATATTTCATTTATGCAAGTTACCATGACTAACAATTTGCACCATTGTTGTGATTAGAGAGGGAACCCACCAATTAGAGGATAAGGTTACCAAAAATCATCATTTTCATTGATTGACCAAATACAGTCACTGAGGATTCCCAGCTGTAGACAGATTCAGTAGCAAACTAGCAGGAATAGTTGGAAAGTCCTCCATCCAGTCACTGGAAGAGCAACTGGTGCTGGGTAGAGTGACAACACCACTATCAAATGCATCGTTGTTACCTGAGCTAGGAGGTCAATACTTGCCTTAGTACAGAGGCCTTCCAAGATATAGATAAAACTGTAATTTCAAGATAAAACTAACCCAATTAATAGAATTAATAGAATTGGTAAGGTGGTAGCATAGAGACCCGCAAGCGCAAGCGATCACATCATATTTACACTCAAACTCCCCAAATACGGGCAGCTAGGGACCGGGCAGCCAGTAACTCAGAAATACTCAGAAATATCTGTATCTGAGAACAATTATATTTGCACTTGTATTATACATGTATAGGAATTGTAATAACTTATTTATAATTACAATTATACATACTTTGAGGAATAGCTACTTGTATTTAAGTTACACAATTATTTTTTTGAAAAAAATATTAGGTTAGCTTAATTTGTTTAGAGTTTCTTGCCTCACCCTAGCAGCAGTACCTCTGCCTGGTCACTACCAGCTGCTGTATAATTTACTTTACCCTTTACACTTTACTCAAACCTGCAGCTGTAAGTTGATTCTACAACTCTTCAGTTCATACACATACTGTATACTTGATGGACCAGCTGGTCGATCCTTACCACACCTATAATGCAGTATTGGGGTGCCAGTTAGAGGGGGGAGTGCCCGGGAACTGGGGAGTCCAGATAAGGGGAGTTTGAGTGTATATATTATTCATTTGATACAGGAGAATATCACGAGTCAGTTGGCTTAGTATTTCGTGTCACAGGCACTAGCAGCTTAAGTACAGCCAATCAGACGAGTGATATTCTGTGGAATCCAATGAATAATACATTTATTATGTACTGCTCATGTGTGAATTTCATAGTAAAGAGTTTCTTGTGTATTAAACATGTTATAGCAACGAGTTTCTTGTGCAATAAACATGTTATAGTAACGAGTTTCTTGTGCAATAAACATGTTTATACCCTAGGGGGATGTGATAACCCAATGTGATATCTCTGAACACCGGTGATACGGGAAAATATTGCCTTAAGTCACACACACCACAAGGCTGCTAAACCATGCACAACACACGCACGTACACACACTGGGATGTACACACACAGACTCATGACTCCACAACACACTAGTGATGCGCTCTAATAGCACAAAATAGCAAAGCGAGCGGTGCATGTTTCCTGTAATTGCAGCTATTCCATGCATGCTTGGTGTGGCTACAAAATACTCTTGCAGTACAAAAAGTAGTGGGGATATTAGCTTCTTGTTCACATGGTGTGGCTGCATTTTCAGTGTCTTCAAGAGTAGTTGAGTCTAAAGCTGTATCAAGTTGATTGGTACCGTAATCCTCAGGAATAGTCTAATAAATAAATTAGGAACATTTAATGGCTTTTCAAAAAGAAAGATTCTTTACTTTGCTTTCTGTTTCGCTTTAGCTCTCCTCCTCCTTGCCCTGTCTTTTTCATTTCTTATCTCTCTCCTTACTAAGTTTCTTCTGGAGTTTCTAACGCCCTCAAAGCTCTTGACCGAGCGTTTCTAACGTTTTGTCTCTCTTTCGCAGAATTTGTTTCACTGGGCATCGCTACTTCGTACGGCGGGTAAACAAAACAAAATGTTGCTAAGAAGGTTACCCGGCCCACGCAAGCGCGTAGGAGAAAATGTGCAAATGTACGCCCATGCAAGAACAAAAACAATTCCTAGACCTAAATATTTCCTAGACCTAAATATATATCGCGGACTCATTAATAAGTCAGCTCCGCTCGCTTCGCTGAACTAGAGCGCGCACACACACACACACGGTGCATTCTAATGTTACATTTTTAGGCTAATTAAAATAACTCCTTTTAATTAAACACACTATCCTATTACAATTTAACCCCACCCCCCTATCTTTACACGTTGCTTGTTTACTTTACTTTAGTGGATACTCAAGCTACTAAAATAAAGTCACGTTTTTAAATTATTATAACGCCATAGTAACCGCTCCAGCAACTGTTTGAATTGAAAAAGAAGCAACAAAATTAAGTCACGTTATTTGAACTTTTTCTTTGTGATATTCTTAGTAGTAGTTGTAATGCACAATACTTTCACACAACTGAACCTACCTACGCAAGACTTACATTAACTTACCACCGCCACTAACTCGAATAGAAATGGAGCTCCCATAAGTTTTTTAGTTTTAACTGCACCCGCAAAATAATTCAAAGCGGTAAACAATTCAATTTCTAGGGCGATACGGGTAATGATCGCTAAACCGGAGGATTTTGGGACGGGGTCAAACACGGAGCGAACACAAAAGTACGCGAGGGTCAAAGTACAAAATGACATACGTACATCCACACACATATAAACAAACAAACATCCCTGATTTTCAATTGTGTTATCCCTGAGAGTCTCGCTTGCTCCGCTCGCTTGCCAATTATAATAACCACCACAGAAATATTGACTTCACACAATTATTCAACATTGTTAGAGTTTAACTTTCAAGAGTTGATTGGGTCTCACCAATACATCAGCTTGGTTGTCAAAAAAATGGCGGCATATCAAAGCCTGCCTCAGACCTGGCACAGCCAGAAGAGAAAAGAATGCAACCAATTAAACTTGTAAAACCTAACAAGTGACCATATTAGGCTTCATTAGTGCTGATTCGTTAAAGAATTCCCGGAACTGTAATTACATTCCTGGAGAAACCTTGTTACTAAGTTTATAGGGCAAGAATTGACACGATTAACTTATTGTGTGGATTTCAAACAGGCTGCTTGAGGAAACAGAACCCGTACGCCGACCCGGTTCATCATTAAAGAGTTTTTAGTCTTTAATTAATTAACACAGTAAGATCCTGCAGAATAATGACCCTGAAGAATGACTATGATGAATGCCAACGGATCGACTCACTAAACTCAGTCACTTAAATACAAAACCAACACTTTGCACACGAACACAGATCCACAGTCACAACAGACTCCGAACATAAATCAACACCAACTAACAAAGGTCCCAAGTCTATTAATAACTGCACAACAACTGGGAACTGTGTCCCTCAACACATACACACACATGAATGTTCTCTATACTCTTCAGGGTCTCGGCCCCACATCTCCCCCTTCTTTGATCGGAGCCATCTCCGTATCTCTAACAGGGGGCGAGACTTGCTCCTTGTCCTCAAATTCCCTGGACAGCCCATCTGCATTTCTGATTTCTGATCCTGGAATCCA